>Ga0180438_10004280_pt1 | contig 20645 bp, 47 predicted proteins | sample SS_ome_12_FD_132455 | JGI IMG/M metagenome (GOLD analysis project Ga0180438, IMG submission 132455) | Hypersaline lake sediment archaeal communities from the Salton Sea, California, USA - SS_3_D_2 metaG | ecosystem: Environmental > Aquatic > Non-marine Saline and Alkaline > Hypersaline >... | reverse complement strand
GGTGCTAGGGACTACATTCACAGCACCGGGCGGATGGTCCGCCCAGCAAACACACAGGAGAACGACATGGAAAACTTCATCGTAACCTTCACCGTGGACGACGCCATTTCCGACGGCGTCTTCGTTGACATCGACAAGCTGGAAATCCCGGCCACCGGCGAAACGGGGAAAGACCTGCGGGAGCAGCTCTACAAGCTGCCCGTGTTCGTCACGCGCCGCGTCTTCGCGGAGTGCATCGAGGTTCACCGCACCGCCGAGGGAGCCATGAACGACATTGGCGGACGGCTCTGGGACGTCCTTTGGATGAGCCACTGCGGCGCGACGGGCAAGATCGGCACGCGGAACGGTAATGACTGCCGTTTCCCGATCCTCGTGATCCTTCCCCGCAAGCGGAAGGCGCGCGAGATCACCCTTCGCATGGTCTGCCAGCCGCGCGGACCGAAGGACCCGAGCCCGGTCCTTACGATCATGTTTCCCGACGAGGACTGACATGAGCCCGATGGAAATTGTCTTTCTCTTAGCAGGCTTTGTCCTGCTACTCACCCTTCCCATTTTCGACCGGGAGAATGACGAATGAGCACACGTAGCCAAATTGCATTTGGGGACGAGATGCTTCGAGTTTCTTACGTCCACTACGACGGGTACTTTGGCGGCGTCGGCCAGATGCTCGTGGAATTCTACGACAATGACGACGCACCGCGCCTCATTACGGATTTGGGTGCTCTTTCGTACTTGGAAAGAAAGCTGTACCCGAGCGGCCCCGAGCATTCTCACGGCAACCCGGAAGACGACGTCACCGTCGCCTTTCACCGGGATCGAGGGGATGAACTCTACCAAGAGGCTTTTCCGTCGTTCAAATCGTGGCTCGACCATCTGCGAAAGCGGGGTGACATCGAGTATGCGTATTTCCGCCGCCACGGGAAGTGGTGGGGAATGCGCGTGCCCGAACTGCATCCTATCGATCTCAAGGCGCGTCTGGCCTTGGGGAATCTTCCCAAATACTGATCTGCCGCCCAGCGGCACAACCACAGGAGCACTGCATGAACATTTACCAGTATTTCGTACTCGAACACCGCGAAGACGACGCCCCGGAAGGCCCGTTTGAAAAGTTCACCCAAGCGGATGATCGCGCCCGTGAGATTAACGGGCTCGTGGTGCAATACGAGTTCGAGTACACCGATCAATCTCTGGTTTCCGACTACACCACAGACGCCTCCGGGTACGATGAGAACGGCTTCCAGAATTGACGTTTTCCAGCTCCCGCCTTGCGCGGGGGCACCGTAGAGCCTGCTTCTTTAGGGGAGTTGGCTCCACGGTGCCATGCACCTACATTCCAAGCATCGGCAGGATGGTCCTGCCCACAAACACACGAGGGAAAACATGAGATTCACACTGTACTTTCAAGCCGAAGACGGACGCGAGATCACCCTCTCCGCGCCGCGATTCAAGCGGTGGCTGCGGGGGGCCGGTCACGTTCTCCACAACCCCATGCTGCCGGCGGTAATCATCACGAACGTCCACGTCCGCGTGGGCGATGAAATCCCCGAGGAAGGAAATACCCTCCCTCCGGTGCCGCTCCTCGCGGCAGTTCAGTCGTTGCTCACCGTGATGACTGAGCAGGGATACTGGTCGCAGGAGGACACCGACGTCGCAGACCGCGCCGCCGAGATCATCATCGCGTGCGGGAAAGACTGCGACTTCGACCCGTCCGCAGAGGAAAACCCCTATTTGGAGGCAGGACGATGAGCCGCATCAATAACTTGAGGGAAGCATTCGACTATCTGAATGTCGAGTGGTCCGATGACATTGACAAGGCGTCCAAGGCCCTCGAACGACGGATGTTCAAGGCCACCGCCGCAGGGCTGCCCGCTAGCTTCAGTCTACCGGGCAAGGTCAAGACCGGAGTCAAGAAAATCCAAGTCACAGCCGCGATGAGGCAATCGGTCGGCAGGACCGTGCTCGTATCCGTCAGGAAGCGGCACGGTCGAGCTGTGCCGCCATCGGAGGCACCGGAAATGGCGGAGTATTTTGCACGGCAGTCCGACACCAACCCGAACCTCTGGATCTGTCACTTGAGCCGGGATGAGATCAGGGCACTCGATACAGAAATACGGACGACGTTCAGAGGCTTGGAAACGTGGGTCACGTCGTGGGTCGAAGTGCCGGTGTTCAGCACGCACAAAGGCGCCCTTCACTTCACGCCCTATGCCGAGGGGGCAAACGGCTGTGCTCAGCCTGTGACCGTCACTCTGCCGTGCTCAGGCGAAGAGATCGACGACGCAATCCGACGCGCCGAGCAAATTTCTGAGGAGATGTGACCCCGATGAGCCGCATATTACCGAAAGTAAACGTGGAATGTCCCGAGAAGGTGGAATACCTATTTCACTACTCGTGGGAGGACGAGCCCGTCGCAAGCCATTTCGATGACAAGGAAATCGTCGCGGAAATCCTTGACCGGATAGACGATGACGATATGTTCGCATGGTTTACAGTCTCGGCCATAGCCGTGTGGGGGCATATTGAAAGTGATCCCCCCGTATACCTCGGCGGGTGCTCGTACAAAGACGAAGCTGACTTCCTCGCCTCGGATTGTGCAGAGGATCTCCGCCGCGAGGCCCGAGACGTTCTTCTGGAGACGATGGCAATCCACCGCCAACTGACCAACCACTTCATCCTCCGCGAGCAGGAGTGAGAACCCCGCCCCGTTCGGGGCTTTTTTGTCAGGAGAACACGCCATGAAACCCGACTGGATCAGGTGGGACGACGAGAAGACGGATTTTTTCGCGTCGCAGAAATCGGGACAGGTTACGTCCGTCTGTGGCAGGTATCGCATTGTACGGGCCGGGGGAGGGCAGTATGGAGTATTCCGGCTCTCAAAAAGGCTGGGGGAGCGGTGGGAAATAATCGGACAACCTTCCGAGCTGCGGTCAGATCAAGGTGCGATTGAACTCATCCAAGCCTACCACGACGCGCGGCGGCGGGAGGCCGCCGAGACGGAGAAAGAGATCCGCTCGTGGCTCCGAGAAGAGCCTTGACAGGGTGCATAGAGTGTGTACCCTATACACAACCACTCGCCGCCCAGCGGCACAATCACAGGAGAGAGACAATGAACGTCAAGCGTACCATGAAAGGCGACACGCACATCCGCCGCGTGCTGGAGAACCTCGACCTGAGTCTCGGCAAGGCCGAGGTTCGCAAGCTCGCCCGCACACTGCGGGATGACGACGCCTTCGTAGAAATCCGCGTCTACCATGACGGCTGGCTCCCGAAGAGCTACCGCTACCCCGCGCCGGGGCAGAAAACCACGATCCGCATCGAGGGCTGCGGGTTTAGCGTTCAGAAGTCGAACTACGACCGCAAGCGGTCGGGCGGGCACGGTCCCCTCGCGACGTGCTACGTCGGGCGTGAGGACCAGTCCCAAGGCCGCCGAGTGTGGTCGGTATGAGCGCCCATCCAACCAACCCCCGCCGCACAGCGGCACAATCACAGGAGCGCAGCATGAACCACCGCCCGTTTGATCCTGAGAAAGTTGGGGCAGCGTTTGTTAAGGTCATTGGAGATGCGGAAAAATGGAGAGATCGACGCGGGGCCCTCTACCTTGTAGACCGGAAAACTCGATCTCTAATCAACGTGAGTAGAGATCGAAGAACCAAGGCCGCGAGGGCACGATGATCAAATGGAACAAGAGCAAGGGCGGGTTCTGTACGTCGAAGTGCGGGCAGTACCAAATCTTTCCCGTCCATCGTTATACGGGCGTCACGCTCCTCGGGTACGGCGTAGCGTTGCCTAACGGCTTTCGCTCAACGGTGCTCAAGACGCAGAAAGAAGCTAAGAAATACGCCCAAGAAGACGCGGATCGGAGAAAGAAAGCACTGGATGACCAGACACAAGAACTCCTCGCGTGGTTCAAGGAGGACATCCCATGACCGAGCGTACCTGCGGTGAATGCACCGCGTGCTGCGTGGTGCTCAACATCGAAGAGCCCCCCATCGAGAAGGAAGCCAACGAGCCCTGCCGGTTCCTCTGCAAAGACGGCGGGGGCTGCGGGATTTACGCCGAGCGGCCCGAGCTGTGCCGAGGCTTCAAGTGCCTCTGGCTTGCCTTCAGCAGCGTTATCCCCGAGGCGTTCCGGCCTGACCGCTGTGGGCTGATGATCCGCCTCGTTGATAAAGACGGCTCAGGGCGCGTTGAACGGCTCGAAGACGGCGTCCTGACCGTCCACGAGGTACGCCCCCGAGCGTTGCAGGAAGCCGCCGCTCAGGAGCTTCTCGCGCGGCTTATGCTGACCCTCCCTCTGCCCGTCGTCGCGATTACGTGGGATCAGCAATTTCTCACCCCCAAAGTCAAGGTACACGATGAGTGATTCCGACAAGATCCGCCTCAACCTCTCGATTAGCCATACGCTCAACGACCGCCTCGACCGCCTCGTCACGCTCACCGGCGCGGCCAGCCGCACGGAGGTGATCCGAAGGGCCTTGGCGGTTTATGAGCACGCGGTTAACCGCGCGCACTCGCCGGTTTTCGATACGCTACCGCCAGAAGAACCCCCGGAGGTCGAGCTGCCGCCGCAACTGCTATTGGAGATTTGACGTGAAAACTTTCCTTGTAGCGTTCTGCCTCCTGCTCGCCGGCTGTACCGTCCTGACTGACACGTCATTCAGCGCCGAGGGCGGCGCGTCGCCTGTCTTCCTGACCCCGTGGGCCGATGCAGACGCAGACGCGGGCGCAGCGGACGTGCATGAAGACGCAGCTCGCGACGCCGGCAGTGACGTCGCGCCCGTAGACGCGAGCGTTCCAGACGTGCCTCTCGACGTGCCTCTCGACGTGGGTAACGACGTCGTGCTCGTGGATGCAGACGTGCCTGACGTGCCTCTCGACGTGGTCGCGGACGTGGCGCGCGACGTCGTGACGGTGGATGCGAGCGTTCCTGACGTGCCTGACGCGCCGATTGACGTGCCGCTCGACACAACGCTCGACGCAGGCGACGACACGGACGCCTTCGTCAATCCCCTCGACTGCGAATGCCCCGAAGGCTACCGACGGTGCAGCGGGAGCCACCTTTGCGCACGTAGCTGGTGCTGCATCCCTCAAGCGGAGTTTTGCGGGGAGTACACCCCGCAGCCTCGTTGCCAAGAATTTTACGACTAGCACAGGAGAGAGTATGAAAGCCAAGTTGGTACGCGGCGTGGATTGTTCCAACGCTGCTCACGTCGTCAAGCAATACCTGTGGCAGACAGAAGACGGGCAGTATTTCCTGACGTCGCACATGGACGCCACGCGGATGATCCCGACTATCCCAAAGAAAAAACTGAGCGCTCTTCTCGGCTACCGCCACGAGGTGATGCTCTTTCGATGCGATGCAGAGGGCTTCGTGTCGGATTACACCGACTTCGCGTGCGAGCGCTCATTGGTGGACCCTCCCTCCCACGCGAGTGTCGTGCGCCAAGCCGGCTTCGAGCCCCACTTCCCGGCGGCGCAAGAACTCTACGACGCATGGTTGCAGGAGAAAACGCTATGAAGATCGCCCTCCCGTCCTACGACCCGTGGATCGTCTTTTCGGCGCACGCGGCCCTCGACGAGTTGGCCGAACGGCTTGAAGCCACAGACCGATCTCTTCAACGCAACCTCGGAGAAGCCAGCGACGTCACCCTAAGCATCGGCTTGATGCTCACGCTCTACGACCAGTGCGGCTCGAATACGTTCGTGCTGGGGGACCGCCAAGTCAAAGTGTTCAGCACGGTAGACGTCTCGAAAGTCAACTGGAGCGAAGTAGCGTTCCCCTACAACGGGTTTTATCTCGCGTTCGAGAAGCCTCGACAGGTTCAAGTGCTGAATGTGGATGGTACGTACTATCATGTGCTCCTCGCCGGGGTGCTGGTAACGCTCTTGGGGAAAGACGTGGACGCGAACGTCTCCAGCCCCTTGGATTACAACAATGCCACCCTCACGTTGATGCCCCTATTCGTGAACACGCAAGGCTTCTCGGATACCGACGCGGGACCATACCTGCGCCTGCACATGCAGGGCACCGAATCAGTGGAAGAAGCGATTCAGCGTTACAGGCTCGAAACACGAGAGGATGTGAGAGGCTCGAAGTACGAAAAGGGGCTTTCTGAGCTGATCGACGTCCTCGCAGGGTCCTACTACCCGACGTGTCTCGGGGCGATTGCCTACCTCGCGTCCGTGGACCGGCGTGGTCGCTCCCTGAAGAACGCTCCCATGAGCCGAGAGGAAATACTCAAAGCAGCGAAGAAAGCCCGCGACCGGAAGCAGAAGCGGAAGCTGATCAAGCGGGCGACGCGCATCTCGAACAGGGGGCGTGTGCAGATGGTCTACCCGGATTGCCCAGCGTATGAGGTGTCGCCGCACTGGCGGCGTGGACACTCCCGCCACGTCTGGGTCGGCTCCCGCACCGACGAGGACGGCAACCCTCGCAAGGGCACGCACCGTGAGCTACGCTTTATCCCACCAACCCTCGTGCGGCGCGACGTCGCCCACGGCGCGGAGAAAGGTGCGCGAGTCTACCACTACCCCACCATGAGAAAGCAATGGGCGACGCCCCCGAATGACGAGACACCATGAAACTCTACCTACTCGAAATCGAAGAAACCCGCACGACGCGCGCCTACGCTCTGGCAGAATCGGAGGAAGCCGCCAAGCAACTCGGCTACGATCTCGACCTTGAAAACTACTTCGCGGAGCCCGAGCGGGACGTGATCACGTACCCCTACAACGAAGAGTTCTACCAGACGATGAAGGAGATTCGCGCGAAGCGAGGCCGTCCCGCCATCGACGCCGCAGCGCTCACGGAGTGCATCGAGCACACGTTGCCGGTGTCACAAGACGTGCAGCTTCGCCACGCGCTCATTCTCGTGGGACTCGAAGACGGTGAACTACCGGAAGTGCTCGAACGCTTCCGCCCGCTCAAGCCCCCGGTGATGGACGAAAACACGCTCCCGCTGCCGGGGTTCGACGACGTACCCGTACCGCAGGAAAAGCCATGAGAGAGCGCCTCTACAAGCTCGCAATCGCACTCGGCATGGAGCCCCCCGAAGAAGGTTACGGGCTCAGCGTTGAGCCGGGGCCTGACCGCTCGTGGTGGCTCACCGGCTGCGCTGGCGGGGACTGCGTTCTGCCGATGTCCCGAGGGGCGCGAACCGTGCAGGATGCGCTGGAGCACGCCGAGGGCTGGCTTGCCCCCGAGCTGGAAGCACACAACAACGGAGAAAACCATGACTGACGACTACACCCACATCTTCGAAGTGCTCGATCTCGAAATGGGCTGGCCGAAGGTACTCCGTATCTCCGAGCTTCCCGAAGAGCAGAAAAGCCTCTATATGGTCCTACGGCGCTTCGAAGCGTTGCTGGAGAAAGAAGCGGCGAGCCCCGCGTATCCCTTCGCGGAGGGCGTGTCGCTGCACTTCACGACCAAGCCCGAGAACGTGGGCATTCTCACCGCCTACGGCACGCGACACGCGGACCTGCTCACGATGAGCATCGAGCGCGATAGCGCACTGCGCGATGTCTGCAACGTCTACGTGACCCTCAAAGGCCCCAAGGCCCCGCTTTCAGATGCGGAGCGTACCCAGTGGCAGCGGTTCTCCGACGCGATTATGAACGCCGGGGAGGTGAGCACGGCAATCGAGAGCGACCACACCGGGCGCGTCATACGCGAGCGCACGGTGAAGAGCATCCCCGGCCAGCCGTACGAAGAGACGGACATTCACTATCCCGATTTCGGGAAAACCCCCAAGCACGAAGAGTAAACCAATGAAAAGATTCGAGAAAGGAGACGCCATCAAAGACCTCCGCAAGTGCCGTAAGACGGAGAATTTTGAAGCCGTTCGCATCGACGAGCGGTTCGTCATCGTCATCGACGACATTCAGGGCGGTAGCATGTTCGGTAACGCCGGAGACTACCTCGTGCGCGAAGCCACCGGCGATCTGTATGTGTGCAGCGCGGAGTCCTTTGAACGCAGGTACGAGTGGGCAGAGCCCGAGCCCGAGCCCGAGCCTGAGCCTGAGCAAACCCCCGAGGAGCACCTGCGCTCCATCCAAGCCATGTTCGTGGAGTTCGGGATGCGGGAGCCGGAGTTTGTCCCATGCGAAGACGCGCCCGCTCCGCCCGAGTACAGTGCGCGATTGGAGTTCCGCGTGGACGAAAACCTCTTGTACCGAATCACCTGCTACGCTTTGCAGAAGGGCGGCCTGCACACCATCGTGACGTATTCGAGCGGCACACTCTTCGAGGGATATTCCCGCGTTCGCTCGTTCGCTGCCGTGCAGAACCATCTGGCGTGGCACGCCATCGCGGTGCAGGACGCGCTCGGACAACGCGGGCGGCACGTTCGGCCCGTTCGGGGTACTGTCGAACTCGACCCGAGCCTTCTGAGCGCTGACTACGGTAGGGCTCCCAGCCCCTCGGCGGCCAAACTTCGCGAAGAATTGGAGGGACGCAACGATGATTAAGTTCAACGAAGAAGAATCCGCGCACTTGGGTCCTGCGCTCGCTGCCTTTGAAAAAATCGCGAAAGAGTGGCCCCCGGATCGGCTCGCGAACATGACCGATGAAGAGCGCGCAGAGTTCGAGTCCCTCTGCGCGGAGCGTGACCGCCTGTGGGCGAGCTTGCCCGATAGCGTCACGCAGAAAATCCTCGATGAGCTAGCCAAGCCCCTGCTGAAGTGAGCCGCTATGACCCTGCAATACGTGCGAGGAATGTACGGCGTGCCCGCTGAGGCGGGGCGACGTGTCGAAGCGTACTACAACTGTGGCGGCGAGTGGCACATCGCGCTGCGCGGGAAGCTGGCCGCCAAAGCAACGCACTACGTCTGGATCGAGTCCGACGCGGGCGGCACGTTCGGTCCGTTCCATCCTACCTATGGCATGGTGTACCTCGATGACGAGGGCGCGGTGCTGCATGACACACGTAAGTGCCCGTAATCATTAGGGTTTCCAACGAACAGGGGGCTGAACAAATTAGCAGTGCCTTATGAAAAGTTCAATGATTACGGGCACTTACACCGCATCCCTAGTGTCTACGGGGTGACAGCGTTACATAACGCTGTACGCTTTCCGTACCCAATTCCTCTTGCATAGGGTGCCGTTCATGTGTACGCTATGCACGTAACACCGCCCACAGGGGCCTAGAACACGAGAAAAGAGCATGAGTTCGAAAATCCCTTACGACAATCCGTACAACCGCGTCGAGTTCGACCCGACCGCCTCTCAGTGGGTGGTGATCGTGATGACGACGCCCGACGAGCATCCAGCTCGCGGTGGCGCAGCGCTCGCTACCCGCTCTGCCTTCGCCACGCGCGAGGACGCGGGGCGCTACGCGGACTCCATCGCGGACTGCTACCACGCGGTCCTCGCGCAGACGAACCCGAAGGTGACGCCGTGAGCCTGTTCCACGTGCACAAGTGGGTCGAAGTACGTCGCGTTTTCACGCCGCCCCCGCTGAGCGGCTTCGAGGCCAAAGGGCTGAACTCCAGAGAGCTTGCACAATCCCTCTACGGCTTCACGACCATCGAGCTGCGCTGCGAGAAGTGCGGCGACCTCAAGCACATCGTCGTCATTGGCGACCAAGAAGGAGACTGACGGATGAGTAACGACCTCTACAACGAAGCGCAGAGACAGAAAGCCTACCGAGAAGGCCGCAATGACGAGCGTCTCGACGTCATCGTGCGCCTGCACACGTTCTGCGACAAGATGAACAAGTGGCGGCTGGGGCTGCTAGACAACTCCGGGCTCGGGGCCGAGGTGGACGGGCTGTTCAAAGACATCAACACCGGCGTGCACGAGGAGCAGGGTAAGGCACGCCGTGATCGCGCGGCGAAGATCGAGTCGATGCGGCAGTGGTTTGACGAGAACGGCGCAGAAGAAGAAAGCTCGGACTTCAACAAGGCTTTCTTCGACATGCTTCAAGAGCTGGAGGACAAATTCGGATGAGTACGAAAGAACTAAACGCGAAGACAGAAGCCGCCCTCGCTCACCTCGAAGTGATGGCGCAAGAAATCCTCGTTCAAGACAACGCCATCACTGCTGATCCGGTCTTCGTCGTCTACGAAAAGCAGTGGATCTACAACACCGGAGGAGGGGACGGGGACTACGGGTACTGGGTATCCGAAGACGGTGAAACCGTTGCCGAAGAGGGGGATGGAGATGATCTCTTCGAGGCTCTTCAAGCGCTCGAATACCATCACGGGACGCGCCCTTTTACTCTGGCCGGTGTCAAGTACACGAAGGCTCTCAAACGCCTTGTCAAGACCCCCGTGCAGGGCGCTGCGTTCTTCACCCGCAAGGGTGCCGAGCAGTACATCGAGAGGAACAAACACAACTTGAGTGAGCCTTCCGTGTTCGTCGAGAGCGCTTATCGCAATCCCGAATGGCGGAAAATCCGCACGTTCCTCAAGCTCTTCGCAATGCAGCCAGACGATGCGAAGGGTAAGGAGGAAGCACCCGAGGAGAACCCAACATGAAAGTCGGAGACGTCGTCTGGTGCGTAGGCATCGGCCCTACACGCATCCAAACAATCCCCAAAGCCCCCGGCGGAGCTTCCGTGATCAGGCTCCAGACCATGCACGGCATCGACCACTGGGCGCGGTCCGACGATCTCAAGCCGTGGGGGTCTGAGGACGAGCGTGCCCGCTATCGAGAAGAGCTTGTGACCCACCTCGGGACCAAGTACGCTCAAGCCTTCGACAAGTTCCTCGAAAACACAAAGGAAAACCAATGAAAATAACCATCTACGGTGTTGCAGCAGAAATCGTCGATGAGCTTATCAACGACCTCTACCACGTCTCGGGCGTCGGTAGCTCGTGGGACGCTTATGGTGACGAATGGTGTGCGGAGAAGCGTTCCGAATGGATCGCGCTCGTCGAGCAACGCATCACCATGCACAAGGGCCGCATCGTAGGGGTGTCCCCTGAGCCCCAAGACAAGGCGAAACTCCTCAAGCAGACTGAGGAAATTCTCCAAGAAGCCGCCCGAGCCCAAAGCGAGTACCAGTATGGAGGGCGGCATGTCGGCGGGGAGTCTTCCCCCAGCGTCGCAGAGCGCGTCAAGAAAGCGACCGAGCGCATGAAGGCGCTGGGCGACGCTGCGGTGCGGGAGTCCGAAGAGTACCACATCATCGAGCCGAGGCTCACCGAGGCGGCGCGGGGTTACCTCGTCGAGACGTTCCGCTTCCAATACGCGGCCCGCGAAGAGTATCAGGCGCTCCGTGCCGCGTTAGACGAGATCCCCCCGCAGGCGTTGGCGGCTCAGATGGACATCCTCTCGGTGATCTCCTCCATCACGCGGGACCAGTCCGGCATGATGCTCCAGCTTGCAGCGTTCGCGCAACTCCACGGCGGCTCGCGCGAGGAGTGGGACAAGATCGAGCAGGAAGGAAAGGAAGCCTTTGAACGGGACTACAAGAAGACGGGAGGTGAGGGATGAGCACAGAACCCGAACCGCCCCACCTCGCCGCTACCGTGGCAGAGGTTCTCCAGAACACCACGAAGATCCAAAACCAGTCCGTCAAGGCCCTCGAAAACGTGGTGAACCACGTCCTCAAGCTGCAAAACGTGGCGATGGAGCACGTCCTCGAACTCCAGCGCGCAGACGCGCGGCTGATGGACCAGATCGAAGCGCTGCGCAAGGACCTGACCGCGACGGAGAACGAGGCTCTCGCGGAGTACACCCGCCGGCTGGACGAAGGCTACCACCCGGTGACGGGTAAGCGTCTGTTAACGCCGGAACAAGCAGAGACGATGTGTAACGTCGCACGCCACCACCTCCGCTCGCGCATCGTGGCCGCGTTGGAAAGATCAGACGATAGTGCCCTGCGCGAGTTCGCGCAGCGCGTCCGCAACAAGGAGGTATGACGATGGAATATTACTCAAAGCTCGGTGAGCGCCTCTACCCACAGTCCGACGTAGACTTGAAGATCCGCATCGCGCGTGAAGAGGAGCGCTGGCACACCCTCGCGGAAGTCGAGAAGAAGCTCCCCCCGAGGGCCGCGCGCAACGAAACGCGGGTGCGCGTGCTCTCGAAGCTCCGTGAGCACTACGCGCGTTGCCTCTCTGAAGACGCGCAGGACGGCACCGACTTCGATTGTGCCGTGCTGGAGGCGCTATCGGACTCGCGTATTTTTGAGGAAGAGCCCACCAGCGTGGAAATCCTCAAAACAGCGCTGACTGCGTGGGACAAGATGAGCGCCCAAGAGCGGAAAGACGCAGTGCAGCGAGCGGTGCAGGCGGCGACAGGGCAATGATCCACCTCCATGTCATCGTCTGTACCGGCGGGCGCGACTTCACCGATATGTCGGTCGTCGAGCGCGCCTTCGACCCGTGGCTGATGTGCATCCTCGGCGTGGTCGTCGGCTGCGCCCGAGGTGCTGATGCGCTGGTCCGCGAATACTGCCGGCTGTACGGGCTACCGATCCGAGTGTGCTACGCAGACTGGAGCCAGCACGGCAAAGCTGCGGGAATTATCCGCAACAAAGAGATGATCGCGGAGGCCGTCCGCATCGCTGAAGACACGGGCTCACGCCTTCGGATGTTCGCTTTCCCCGGCGGGCGCGGTACAGCGCACGCGCGGCAGGTTTTCTCCCAACTCACCCTCACCGAACCGGAGTGTTACCAAGATGACTAACCCCGACAAATTCTACGCCCGCATGGCGTTCGGCGCGGGCCTGCTGGTGTTCCTGCTCGCGTGCGCAGCGGTGCCGCTCTACCTGATCGAACGCGCCTACGCGCGAGCCGAGCGGGAGCGCATCGCACGATGCGAGCGCGACGGTTATGAGTGGCGGGACGACGGCTACCGTCACCCCCGCTGTTACTATGGAGGTGAATGGTGAGTACGAGCAGCCCCTACCAGTTCGAATGGATCTCACATAACGGCGCGTGCCGTCTTGAAGACGGCGGCGAGTCTCTGCGTATGCTTAGCTTTGGCGGCTGGGTAGACGGCCACTCGCTGCGTGAGTTCGCCGCAGACTACTTCGAAGCGCTCCGCCCGCTCATCATGGCGGCAGGCAAGCATGTGACCGACGGTGGCGTGCGGCTGACCGGCAGGCAGCACCAGAGCGAGCCCAAAGGCGCGCTGCGCGTGACGCGCGAGGACGGCGGCGTGCTCTTCACAGACGACGAAGGCAAAGCGTACACCGTCGCCACGTTCGCGGGCTCCTTCCGCGCGTGGGGCGACTTCATCGCTGCGGCGTGGAATACCCACAACGAGGCGGGAGGTATCCCCGAGCGTTTCAGCTACATGGACTTCTACTACTGAGGAGAGGTATGAGACGGAAAGAACGGATCAGGAGAATCCAGCGGGACATGAAACCACGACTGCGCTTCACGCACCCGATGTGGTGGTCTACATGGTCCAAAGGCTGGAAGAAAACCTTCGTGTGCTTCGAGCACCGGAAGGCGTGTCGCCGTGGGCCGCTTGAGGAGATCCCCCGCTGCCCGGAGTGCGGCGAGCACATGATCCGCCTCACCGACTACTCGACGCTCCCGAAGGTCAAAGACGACAAAGGCTGGCAGGAGCTTCGCCGGAAGAACCGCCACGCCATCATTCAACAGACGCCCCCGGAGGGATGGGATGCTTAGTCACACCGATGTTCAGCGGATCTACGACGCCGCCAACGTGCAGGTGACGCACCCGCTGCGCACGCTCTATTCGCTCTGCCTGCGTCCCGAGATGTTCGGGGTGCAGTTGTCGTCGTGGGCTCCCCTCAAAGACGTCCACCTCACGGTGGCGGTCCTCACGCAAATGCACTGCGAAGAGGTAGGGATGGACTTCGACGCGAGAAGAGCGTTCCGGCGTCGGATAGACGCCACCAAAGACAAGACGCCCTATACGTCCGCGTTCGCCTACCTTCAACACGTCCAACAAGTCTACGCTGACGAGTTTCGCGCCGTGAAGGCGTGGCTCGAAGAGAAGGAGGAAACGCCATGAGAAAATTCCCGTCCTACCGCCGGCGGCGGTCAGATGACCGGGCGCTTTTCTACGCAGTGGAGACACTGCGCGGATACGGACTCGAAGTCACGGCTCCCATCAACCCCAAAACAGGACGGCGGCGTATCATCGTCAAGCGACCCAACACAAAGGAAAACACATGAGCGGCGGAAGCTACAACTACCTGTACCAAGAGCTTCGGCTCGCGGCCAATGTGGCGGAGTGGGATGGGAGATGCCTATCCGCCGAGGGGCAGCAGTTGCGCAAGATGTGCGTGGACATCGCACGGAGCCCGACGTGGTGTGCCGACATCACGCCGGACATCGCGGTACACTCGGCGGCTTTTCTGGCACTGCCGTTGCTCTCCGCGAAGTACGTCACGAAGGAGCACGAGGATCTCGCGCAGGCGTGGGAGTGGGCGTGCTCGGGGGACCGCTCATACCGCGCCTACGCTGACACCGCCGCAAAGGTACTCACGGGACCGCCCCTCAACGATGACCTGTCAATGCACGCATGGATGGAAGCCGAGTACGAGGCGGCGGTAGCGTACAAAAAAGCAATGGAGAACAAACCGTGAACGACATCAAACCGAAGCCGATGCAGTTCGAGCAGAAGAAACCCTGCGCTAGCTGCCCCTTTCGTAAAGACGCCACGCGCGCCATGTGGGTGCCGGGGCACTACCAGATGCTCCTCGACGGCGACCAGCCGTTCGGGCACCTCTTCGGGTGCCACAAGTACCGCCACCAAGAGCAGAAGCACTACTGCGCCGGGTGGATGCTCGACCAGCGCGAGCGAGGGTTCCCGAACCTGACGCTGCGCCTCGACCTCGTGAGCCGAGAGGTCGCCGTCGAGGTCATCGACGCCTACCACGATGGTGGTCACGAGCTGTTCGAAAGCATCGAGGAGCTGGCCGCCTACAACGGCGTGCCCGTCCCCGAGGGCGACGAGCGTGTGCAATGCGTCGAATGCGGATTCCAAGGACTGCGCTCGTGGTTCGCTGAAGCCTGCGCGTGCCCGAGTTGTGGAGAAGAGGAATGGGAATGAAAGAACTCTCAGAATACGAACAGATAGCGCTCTTCGAGGTGGTCCCCTTCCTGCTAGCGCGGATTGGCACGACACCGAACACGGACTACTTTCGGGACGAACGGCGCAGGTTGAGCCAAGCGTTGAACCAAGCGCGCAAGCGCCTCCCCGAGAGAAACCCCTTCCTGCCCGATGGCGAGCCCGCGCGGTGGGACTACGAGGTGCGCGAGAAGACGGGCGACAAGTGGCTCCCGTGCCGCACCATCCACCACGCGAAGAACAACGCGCGGTTCTCCAAGAACGCTACTGGGCGCATCCGTCCGGTGTACGAGGTCTACGGCTCCCCCGAGACGGTTCCGCCGCTCGGCCAGTCCAACGAGGAAGCATGAAAAACAAGAAGCCTGACCCGCCGCTCCTCGAATACGCGAAGAGCCTTCCTTCGTCGAAGACCCACCTTGTCGCTGCACGAGCAGCAAAAATGATCGAGGCACTCAGTGGTGGGACGCTCACTCTGGTGGCAATGGCGCACCGTCCACAAGTCTCGACTCTCACCTATGAGTACAAGGGGCAGGATTTCGTGATCACGCTGAAGTTCCTCAACGGAGGGTACCCAAGCAAGCCTCAGTGGGAGTGTTCCTACACGACGTTTCTCTCCACCTACGTCTCTACCCCCACATGGTGTCCCCGAGAGGTGCTCCGAGGGTTGGGGAAAGCCCTGCTGCAAGATGTCAGCCGTATCAAAAGCACCGCCAGTGAGTTCTCGCGGTGGGGGACGGAGATCGTCTCCGATCAACTATGGGAGGAAGCATGATCATCAGCGCAGCGCAGGGTGTCCATCTGATTCCCTTCGGGGCCGACAAGTACATCGTCAGTGTCACGCTGCCGGGGCAGTCTGCGTCCGTGGGCGACGTCATCCGGCTGCCGGATGGGCAGTGGGAAGCGAAGTTCTGGTTCCAGCAAGAGCGTGCTGACACGCCCAAAGCTGCGTGCCTCGCCGTTATCGAGAGTGCCAAGCAAGCCAAGAAGCCATGAAAGACCCCAACGATCCGATCCCCGAGAAGAAAAAACGCTTCGTAGCGCACTCGGCCATCCCCGAGGCTGAGAAGCTCGACCCGAGCCGGATGCTCTTCCGAAACCCACAGCGGGGGGACGCGGTCATCGTTGAGGACCCGGAAGACCCCGTGCTCTTCCGTCTGTCACGGATTGTCACCTTCACCAAGACCCTCGTCTTCGTGGACGGCCAGCGCTACCAGAGACAAGACGGCATCCGGTTTGGGCTCAAGCACTACGACTACCCCCAGCGCGTCCACCCGGCGACGAGGCGGAACCTCAAGCGCGTCGAAGAGTACCACATGCGCCGCGACCTCAAAGCGGCGGTCGCCAACGCACTTGCCATCCGCATCCACGAGCTTGTAACTTTGGAGGAAGGGAAGAAAGTCCTCAAAGAGCTGGAGAACGCCTTTGCCGGCATAATCGACAGAAGGAACAAAGCATGAAAGAAGACAAAAAAGCCAAATATTACATTCGCGTCAACCCGAGCCATCCGGGGATCTGGAACATTTTTCACGTCAATCAAGGGAAGGACGCGAACGTAGGAGAGGTGCGTCTGACCAACGTAGGCAAAGAGGGAGGAGGCCAAGAGAAGCGATGGATCGCGTCCATGTTCTTCGTGTCCGAAGAAGGGGACACTCCGCAAAAAGCGCTAGACGCGCTTTTGGAGAGGTACAACAAAATCTACAAAACGCAGTGGTCAACTGAGTAGAACGTGCTACACTCGTCCCCTCTTACTCACCAAAACACGAAGGCAGCACGATGTCGAAAAGAAAGCAAGTTCTTCAAGGAGCGCACGCCCTCACCAAAGCCCTCATCCAACGCGCTCGTGACGCTCACGAAGCAGCCGACATCGCGGCTCTCCAAAGCTCCCAGCAGACGTTCGAAGACGAGGTGCTCGAAGCGATCCAACACATCGACTTCGACTCGGTGAAGATATTCCTCGACTTTGTTCGGGGGGAAGAAATCCCTGAGATCCCTCCTCTCGGAACCGGCAGAATCGCCAAAAGAGACAAAATCGTCCATTACGCCCAGCGTTGTGTTACTGCACTCTGTGTCCTGTCGAACGGGCTCAAGTCCGCAGAAACACTGGAAGAAGGCAAGGCTCACGTCAACGCTTTTGTCGAGTCGATGACCGACCCCTTGCGGTACCTCTACCCCCGTGCCACGGTGTACCTCCTTCAGTACCATCGGTCAGGCACGCTCAATCCCGAATTGCTCAAAGAGCCCAAAATGCCCAAAGAGCGCAGAGGGGGCAGTCCCACTCGAAAGAAAGCTGGAAGCTAGGTACGCGAGCATGTAGGCTGACAACGATCACCCTCTATGCCCCGTTCCAAGATGAGTAAAACACGCAAGGGCATCACCCTGATTGACGGTGTAGGGCTCCACAACGCCCTCGCCGGGTACGGTCGCCGTGCCCACGCAGAGATCGACGCCGCCGGCCTTGTCGAAGCCGTGGAGGACGTTCGCGAGCGCATGGAACTCGTCACCTCCCCCACCATCTACACCTACATGTCGGTCAACTACGAAAGCGACCGGCAGATGGACAGCATCGCGTATCTGGAGTCCCACGGAATCGGCGTCATCGCGTTCGACTACAAGACGACGGCGGTCCACACGAGCCGGATGAAGACGAAGCGCGGCGAGCGCATCCCGATGAACAACTCGGTGGTGCCGCAGATTTCATTCGCCCTCGGCATGATCTCGGCAGGGCCTCCGATGGATATTCTCCTGATCGGCCAGAGCTTCGAGCTGGACTATCCCATGCGCGCTGCGCGGAAAGAAGGGCACAAAGTCGCGCTCGCGTTCTGGAAGCCGTGGCTCGACCGACGCTACGGGCTTTATTCCGACATCGACTTCTTCGACTTGGAGAACCTCCCGTATATCCTCCAAGGCGACGTCCGTACCTCCCCGAACCCCGACGAGTCGCCCTATGAGGCGACCGAGGTCCCGGTGCCCGTCATACCGACGTAGAGCGCGGCAGGCGGTAGTGTGTGGTGTCGTGGTGGGGATGGAACGCAAGCGTTGCGTTCATCGGCTTCGGCGGCTCGGGGCGCATACGACGGCCACCGTGCACCATGATGCTCGCGTCGCCGTCCCCGCCGCCAATCGCGGCGCTCGGAGAGCGGACCATGATGCTCGCGTCGCCGTCCCCGCCGCCAATCGCAGCGCTCGGAGAACCCGGCGCTCGGAGCCGTCCCCGGCGGGCATGGATCATGCGCCGGCGGGCGCTATTGGCGACAGCGCGGCTGCGCGTGCGGCCCATCCGAACCACAGAATCCGGGTTGATCGCCGCTCGAACCGCCGTCACTGCGCTTCCGGTAATTCCCGAAGCGAACACGAAGTTGAAGTACCGACCCCAGTTCCGCGTCAGGTAAAGCAGCGCGGCGTTCGTGACGATGCCCGCGACCGCGTGCCCTGCGGGCAGGCGCGGAGGTCCGACAAACGCACCCGCCGTGCCCACCGCGAAGCCCGTCAACGCCCAGTCCGTGCGAGCGCGAGCGCGACGCTCTGCTTCTTCCGGTGTGTAGGTACCCGGAGTCGTCGCGTAGAACTCCTGCATCTGACCGTAGATTTCGTTGAAGTCCATGTCTCTCGTCAGGCGAGGGCAGTGAGCTGGTACACTGCGCTGTTGAGGTAGCGAGGGTCGAGCGTGAACTCCACGCCGTCGAAGTTTTCGTCACGGAACCCGACGTTTCGAGGCATCGGGAGATCGGTGCCAATCGTGCTCTCTCGCACGATGATGTAAGCGTGGCGCGTCGCCGGCCCAACGATACCGTCTACGGTAAGCGAAGGGTGCTCGACAATCCTGCCATCGAAGCGGCTCTCGAACCGGCCCCCATACCGAGCGATGACGGCGTTGAGCGCGTTCTGGAGGTCCGCAGGCGTCGCCTCAAGCCCCGCGTGCGAGGTAGATGGGGGGTGAGACACCGTACCACCCCCAGACGGCGGAGGCGGCGTCACACCGCCGGGAATATCCTCGTAGGGAATCTCCGGGTCGCGCTGGTAGGTTTCTCCGTTGTAGGTGTACTCGTCTTCTTCGAGGAACACCTCATCGGACTCGTCCGCAGAAGCGCGGCGGCTCATCGCGAGAAGGGCAATGCCGCCGAGGCCGGCAACAGCAAGAATCTTGGGGTCCATCGAAAGCTCCTAAACCAAGTAGCGCTCTTCGAGCATGTCGCGGAAATATACGTCTTCTTCCGCCAACATTTCAAGGATATAGCGGTCGAGGGCTTCCATCCCGGCGTTCGAAACGAGGAACGCTTCCGTCGATGCCGTGGGGCCGACAAGCGGGATCTCGAACTGCGGCGAGCCCTCGGGCGGTGTGAGGATTCCCCCGTCGTACGTCCAACCAAGCCCCACCAGCCCGTCCATGAGAATGCGTTGCGTGCTGAATGGGTTCTGCGAAGCCGAACGGTACGCATCGAAGAACGTACGCTGAGAGGTCGGATCGGGGAAAAGAAACTCCACGGTGCTGATAAGCCCGTACACCAACGACTGCCAGATGAGCTGGGCGCTCTCGCGGATAGCCTGCGGGGATGCCGTTCCCTGCCGCGCCTCTTGCTCGCTCAAGCCTCCTGCGAGCAAGCGCTCTTTGACAAGGTCCTTGATCTGATCGGGCGTCGCCCGCTTGATGTCGGCTGCGGTGACTTCCTTGCGCACAGGACGCGGGGCCTCGGCTGCGTTCGCGCGACGCACCAACATAAAGCCCCCGAGGAGCAGTCCCGCAGCTAGCAATGTCGAGGGTTTGATTTCAGCGCTCATTGAACCCTGCGGATTGTCCGAGTGGGATAATCATCGAGAGCAGGTCCTTCAGACCTGTTGTCGCTTCCATAAACTGCTGCGCAGAGGAATGGAAGGTCACACGAGCGGGAAGCGTCGCAGTAAACGCATTCCATTCTTGGAAGGCCGCCCACGCACCCGCACCGAACCCCGGATCAACATCTACGGTAGTAACCACGCCGGTTTCGGGGTCGTAGTCAAACCGCAAAGGACCGTCCCCCACCTCCAGCAAGCGAATAATCGCACTGTACCGTGCGTAAGGGTCAATGTCAGGAGTGAAATTCCCCACCGAGGTAAAAGTCCGCCTCCACACGCGGCTGAACATGTCCACCTCGTTCTCGAAAGCGTGACGCCAGTACGCGGTGTCCTGCTGCGTCGCGTCTCCGTAAGCAACCGCCTCCGACACCTCGGCTGCTTCCGCAGGGGGGCTGCCGTGCTCAACCATGTAGCGCTCTGCGAGGTCGCGAGCTTTCTCCGGGTTGTATACCGGAGTGTTCGCCGGTGGAGTCGCCGGTGGAGTCGTCGAGGGAGGAATCTGCTTGTCTCCCTTACCCGTTGCCCCGCCTCGGGAGAGCATGAGCGCGCCAAGAGCCAGTGCGCCAACAGCAAAGAGGGTAGAGGGTTGCATATCAGTCCTTCTTCAAAATGAGATAGGTACCAAGCGCCGCGCCTCCGAGCAACAGAACGGTGCCGAACATGCGAGCCGTGCCTGCCAAGTCGCTCGCGAAAGACTGAATGCCGATGTCGCCCAGCGTCTCGGAGTTCTCGATCATCACCTCCAACGCCTCGTTCGCGCACTGCGAGTACCCTTCGGGATTACCCGCGTACTTCTGCTGGCACATTTCCTCCG
>Ga0180438_10004278_pt1 | contig 20659 bp, 21 predicted proteins | sample SS_ome_12_FD_132455 | JGI IMG/M metagenome (GOLD analysis project Ga0180438, IMG submission 132455) | Hypersaline lake sediment archaeal communities from the Salton Sea, California, USA - SS_3_D_2 metaG | ecosystem: Environmental > Aquatic > Non-marine Saline and Alkaline > Hypersaline >... | reverse complement strand
TTCGAAGAAAACCTCGTTTTTCTGCCCTTCATGGGCATGGTTCTACTGGTGACCAATCCCGAACCCACGGCTCATGCCGCCGCGGGTGCCTATGTCAAGCGGGCCTTCGACGTGTACCAGGATCTCACGATTCATCTCTGGCATAACCGCTATGCCCCCAATACCCGCAGCCACTTCAATCCGAAGGATGTCGTAGGCAACTACAACCGGAATGTGCCCAAAGAGCTGCAGATAGACAAAAGGGGTTCAGCCCGGCTTCGGGATTTCGCCAGCGTGCCCGAGGACCCGGCCTTGAATCTGCTCAGGGGCAGTCCCGGGGCTGATGAAAACGTGCTTCGCTTTCTTCTGGACACCCTCATGTTCATCCACGAAGAGCGGATCGCCACCCTGGCTGCTTCCACTATATCGAACCGTTCCTTCGAGTTGATCAGGCAGTTCATCAGTCATCATAAAACCATAGGGAACATCGATGAGTACTTGGAAGAGATCGGACGCTACCTGCGCATCCTGCTGGAACTTCAGCTTCGCGCGCGGCCTGCAGGAACGGCCGATCCGGCAGCAGCGGTCAGCACAGCGGAAGTCTTCACGCCCGAAGAGAAGAGCGGCTTCCGCAGTTTCCTGCAGAAACTCGACGCCGACCCCCTGCGTCAGCGAATCATCCGATCCATAGATCTGCTGGAGACCAAGCTTCATCGCCTGGTGGAGAGAAAGAATCCCTTTGCCGCCGGCACCGCTGTTGTTCCCGACAAGGCGGTAGACCGGGAACTGTCCGCCCTGCTGGTGGCCATACATCGAATCAGCAGCCGGAATCCGCTGATGGCGAACCAGGGAGGCCTCCTGCTGTTCTACTTCTCCCTCTACAAGCTCTTTCAATCCCAGACCGTAACCGAGCTCATCAGATCTCTCGTTCCTTCCAAGACGAACAGGAAAGGTTCAACCGTACGGGACCGGCACCGCCAGATCCGGAATCTTGTCGAGGGAAATCCGGAGTACAAGAAGCGCTATCTGAAACTCTTGAAGACCCTCCATCCGATCGTGAGCAAACAGATAGCCAATATCGTAAAGACCTTCGAGCTTTCCGGGCTGCTTTTTCGCGACGAAAAAGGAACCATCATCCGCAGCGCCTACGTAAAACTGCTGACCAATTTTATCCACGATACCCTGTACAGCGGGCTCAGCGTTGTAGTCGGTTTTCCCTTTCGTTCCGCCGCCAGCGCGTTTCAGGAAGGCGCGGAAAGGGTTCTGCAGACTCTCAAGCAGCCCGAATAGCCATGGACAACGGCTGACATGGACATCGAACGGCTCAGTCTCGGGCCAAGCGTCAGACTGATCCTTCGGCATGACCGGCTCCTCAAGAGAGGAATCCAGGTTTTCAAGGCAGCGGTGCGGGAGTTCTTCATCCCCCAGTTCCAGTCGCGACTGCGCCCGGGTATGCGGCCGGTCGCGGTCGTGTCCCACCCGCTGGATGACTCCCTGCCCTTCAATCCAAGCCTGTTTCGCAGGTACCTCGGTTATTTCACCGTGTGGATGAAGACGCTGTCATGCCTGTACCGGCTTTACGGAAAATGCGCTCTGGGGGATATCGAAGGGATGATACGGGATGTGGTCCTGCTCTACGATGCATCGGGAAGGGTTTACCGACTCTGCCAGTCCACGACCACCTCCCGGCGCGCCGCGCTTGGCAACCCCTATTATCTCCTGATTGCTCTCTTCGATCCCCACCTGCACTGCGTTCCCAGTCTCCACGTGCTCACGATCTGCTACAACTATCACCAGACACGAAAAATCGTGAAGAGAATCGACCCGGACCATGCCGCCGGCAGCCATTTGACAGCCGAGACCTACAGGCTTGCCCTGCGGATTACAGAGGCGATGCTGCTGGTGAAGCAGCACAGCCTGCTCGATATCGCACCCTCTCTGTTTCTGCTCTCCCGTTTGTTTCCCGACTACGGTGAGGGGGAGATCAGGCGATTCGTCTCGGACCTGTTTGCCGATGCGCCCCTCCTTGCCCCGGATACCGCTGCACGGGTTCGCAGAGTGATACTGCAAAGCTACGAGCAGCTGCTCGCACGCCTTTGGGTACGCAGAGATTGCGTTCCTACGGATATCGTACTGGATTATTTAAGGGAAAAATTGAGGCCGCTTCAGCACGCTCCCCCGTAGGCCGGGCGGATCGTGAAGCCTTTACCCCACATGCTGTCGATATAGTCTACGGTGCTCTCGACGGCATAGGGTGCGGCCCGCTTGTCTACCAGAATGTCGATTCCCTCGACGTTGTAGGTCTGGTCACCGTCCTGAGGCTCATCCAGAGCCAAACCCAAACGGGGTCCGCCTCATCCAAAGCCCTTGAACACTACGCGCAGATTCTTGCCCTGATTCTCCTTCAGCACATCGAGCAACTCTGTCAGGGCATTCTTGGTTATTTGCATATTCGCGCCACCTTATTTTGTATATATTATAATTACTATATAATTCTGGCTCTGTCAAGTCCTATCCGCCGCCGTGCTTGAACAGACCCCTGACGAAGGGGAAGTTCATTGCGATGATGAACAGCGACAGGAGGAAGGCGATCACCAGGATGTACCATGGATGAGCGCCCAGACTGCGCCCGGCGAACAGGGGCAGGTCTATGAAGTAGTTCAGAAGCAGGGTCACGAAGGGGGTCATAGAGACGAACAGGATCGGAACTCCCTGTCCGACGCGGAAGCGGACCCCCTTGATGAAGAGAATTGCGATCAAGAATGCGACAAGCAAACAGAACAGCAGCTCCCCCGGAATGAAGAACCCGTACACCCCGATCGAGGTGGCTATTCCGCCTCCGCCGCGGAACTGAAAAAAAACTGGTTTGCAGTGTCCGGTGATGGCGGCCATTCCCACGGCGGCTACTATAAAATAGTTCCAGAACGCATCCCCCGGGAAGAAAACCACCCTGGTGAGGATCATCGGTCCCAGCCCTTTGGCCATGTCGAGAAAGAAAACGGCTACGGCCCAGCCTCTGCCCACGCTGCGGCCGACGTTGGCCGTACCCGGGTTATTGTTGCCCATGGTCCGGATATCTTTTCCGGTCACCAACCTGGTGACGATGATGGCATAGTTCACCGACCCCGACAGGTAGGCCAGAATGAGCAGCATGAGGATGATGAGGTAGTTCATACTCCCTCTACATCAACTCGAGGTTCCTTAACTCCGCTACGATTTTGTCGGCATCGATCGGTTTGGTGATGTAGCTGGTACACTGGGAGGAGAAGGCCTCGGTGACATTCTCGAAGTCCCCCAGGGCTGAAATCATGATGATCTTCACAGCATCGGGGCCTAGAATCCCCTTGTCCCCTTCGATCTTTCGGATTCCTTTCAGCACCTGCTGCCCGTCCATCTTGGGCAGCATAATATCCAGACAGATGAGGTCGTAGGGCTGGTTTGCCACTGCCAGATTGAAGGCTTTCATAGCCTCGATCCCATCGGCTGCGGTCTCAATGGTTCCGTAGGGCTCGAGGATTACCTTGAGAAGCTCCCTGCTCGTCAGTTCATCTTCAACAATGAGAATTTTCACTTAGCGGCGTTCCTTGAACAGTTCTTTGATGTCCCTGTCGTATTCATCGTAGATCACATCCCGCTTGAGCTTCAGGGTGTGGGTCATTTCCTTGCCTTTCTCAAAAGGCTTGGCCAGCAGCTTGATCTTGTTGATGCGCTCGAAGAGTTTGAAGCCCCGCTTCGGCCCGACGCGGGAGTCGATCTCGTCCATGATCAGTTTATATATATCGTCGTTGTCCAGCAGACCCTCGGGTTTTTCGAAGGGGATACCGTTTTGCTCGGCGAAACCTTTCAGGGTTTCTAAATTGGGCACTACCAGGGCGGCCAGATACTTCTGATCCTGGCCGACGACCATCACCTGGTCGACGTAGTCGGATTCGGTGATCGTGTCCTCGATCGGCCCGGGTTCCACATTCTCTCCTCCCAGCAGAACCACGGTTTCCTTGGCCCGCCCCATGATCTTGATCTCCCCGTCATGGGTCAGCATGGCCAGGTCTCCGGTGTTCAGCCAGCCGTCCGCGGTAATGGTCTGGGCCGTCAGCTCCGGTTTCTTGTAGTAGCCCTTCATAACGTTGGGCCCCCGGACGTAGAGCACGCCCTTCCGGCCCGGAGGCAGCTCGCTGCCGTCCTCCGCCAGCACTTTGACTTCCAGCCCTTCGAGGGGCGGTCCGATCGTACCGGGAACGGGGCGGTCGCTCTTCCTCACCGACACAATCGGCGAGGTTTCGGTAAGGCCGTAGCCTTCAAGCAGAAGGATTCCCGCTGCAGCGAAAAATTCGTCCACGTGGGGCGGCAGGGCGCCGGCACCGGACACGCCGAATTTGAACCGTCCCCCCAATCGGTGTTTGATCTTCTTGAACACCAACATCTGCCCGAGAGCGTTGAACGGTGTGAGCAGCAGGAAGGGCAGGAAGCTGATCAGGGCGTCCACGAAGCGACTGCTCTTCTTGAAGCGCGGCCGCAAGCCCCGCAGTCGCACCTTAAGTTTCGAGTGAGCCGTACCCACGGCGATGAAGAAATAGGCCAGGGCTTTCTTCACCGAGCTGCCCGATTCTATGTTGCGGATGATGCCCTTCTTCACCGCTTCCCAGATACGGGGGACCGAGGGAAACACCTGCGGTCTGATCTTGCCCATATCCTCCACCATGATCTGGGCAATCGGCTTGGAGTAGGCCAAGGAAGCGCCGGCGAAGATAGCGAAATAGTCGCAGGCCCGTTCGTAGGAGTGCCAGATCGGCAGAACCGAAAACAAGATGTCGCCTCTGCGGATATCGATGTACTTCAGCGGTGTGGGGATCTGATGCATGTAGTTGCTGTGCGTCAGCATCACGCCCTTTGGCTCCCCGGTGGTTCCGGATGTGTAGATCAGGGTGGCCAGATCCTCGGTCTTTCCCTTGGCTATCTCCTCCTCCAGAAAACCGGGGTGTTTACTCGCGTACTCCCGGCCCCGCTCCTGCACGTCTTTGAACGAATAGATCTTAACGCCGGCATTTTTCGCCATCCCGGCCACGGCAACGCCATCGACCTTAGCAAAATCCGGGTCCAGTACGATGAGGGTCTTCAGCCGTTTCAGGCTTTTCTTGATGGAGAGAACCTTCTCCAGCTGGGCCAGATTCTCGACTATACACACGGCGCAGTCGGCGTGGTCGAGAATATACTGGATCTCGGGGGCCATTGAATCGGATCCCCTGGGCACATCCGCAGTTCCGATCGATTGGATCGCCAGGTCCGCCCACATCCACTCCTTCATGTTCTCGGAGACTATACCGATGTGATCTCCCCGCTTTATCCCCAGGTGCAGCAAACCCGCGGCGAAGGCCTCGACCTCGCTGTACAGCTGCCTCCAGACGACGGGCTGGAACGTACCGCTTGCGTCTTTCGACCACTGAACCGTCAGCTCCGGATCCTTGCCGAGGAACTCCAGCATCAGTTTCGGTATGGTATCACCCATGACCACTCCCCCCTTTAAAACGAAAATCGAGCTCCCGGCTATTGTACCGGGAGCCGTGCGGTGACGAAGAAAAGCCTAACATCGGCGGTTTGCGTTGTCAATCGAAAAAAGAGGCAGCCCGGACCGCGGGGGGATGCCCGGTCCGTCTGCCCCCTGCGCGGGCCGCCCCCCCACCTTGTTTTTCGTCCACCCTTTCACTATATTTGTGAGTGTAAGAGGAGGGGTGATATGAAAAGCACAGATATCGACAGAATAGATCGAGAGTTCAAAAGAGCCCGTAAAAAAGAAGAGCTGATCGAGAAGCGGTTGGAAAACCGGGCGGAGCGCAGTGTGGGGGATTATATCAAGAAGCTCTATTCCCTCTTCTACCACGACGATAAGAAGATCTACAATCTGAAAGACAACGCAGATATTCTCACGCTGTTGGCCGAAATGAAAGAAGACATCCCCGAAAGCAAGTGGGACAATGTTCTACGCAAGGCGATCAAGGAAACCAAGATCGAGGTCAAACAGCGGGAATCGGCCTTCAAAGAGCTGAAGAACTACCTCTCCATGGCGGAGTAGCCGGCGTCGCGTTTTTTTTCAACTTCCAAAAGCATACAAAGCATGCACAACGTACGTTTGGCACACGTGGGGGGTGCGTTTTTCCCAAGACCTGAGAAGCTGCCCTATGAACGGGGTCAATCGCAACACCTAGCTCGAGTAATCCGCCTTGATGAGGTTTTTAACGTACTGGGCGCGACGATAGAATGCCGGATCCTGGTTGTTCTTGGCGTCCATCTTCCCCTGAAAGGCGGGCAGATCCTTGTATCCCTTGCCGTCCATCCAGGACTCGGCTTCCTTGATCAGATCCGCCAGGCTGCCGATCTTGTTCTTGTACAGCGTGCTTACGATTTGCACGCAGGAGGCCCCGGCCAAAATCAGCTTGATCGCATCCTTTGCGGTCATTATTCCGCTGTTTGCGCACACATCCCCCCGGATATTTCCGTGCAGCAAACCGGCATAGCGCAGCGACGCCTCGCTCTCCGTTCCGGTGCTCAAGTTGTGGCGATAGCGATTGGTCTGCTCATCAACGTCGATGTCAGGCTGGAACAGGCGGTTGAATAATACAAATCCCCGCACACCGACCTCATCCAACCGTTTTATGAAATACAGCGGGTTTGAATAAAAGGCACTCAGCTTTACGCTCAGCGGGATCTTGATCTTGTTCTTCACCTCGCCAAGGATCTCGATCTGCTCGGCTTCCACGTCCTTCGAACTCTGGTCGAAGCTGCTCGGCGTGGCATAAAAGTTACATTCCAGGGCATCGGCGCCGGTTTCCTCCAACTGGACCGCCCATTCGCTCCAGATGTTCCGGTTTACTGCATTGAGACTGGCGATCACCGGGATCCCAACGCTCTGCTTGGTCTTCTTCACCCAACCGAGGTGTTCCTTGGGACCGGCGTGCTTCACCTTGGGGAAAAAATCCGTCATCTCCGCGTACAGATTGTCGAACTGATGAAGATCCTCCTCCAGGCGGAAGCGTTCATACTGGATCTGCTCTTCGAAGAGGGAAGCGGCCACCACGGCGGCCGCTCCGGCCTCCTCCAGTTGCTTGATGCGGTCGAGATTGGCCGTATAGCCCGAGGCACCGGCGATAAAGGGATTCTTCAACTCCAGGCCCATATAGGTCGTCTTGAGATTTGCCATCGGTTTTACTCCTGATTCTGTGTTGTTGTTCAGATCGCAGTTGATTGCGACGTGCTCGTTGTTTTCTTCCGGTCGAAATTCATGCGATTGTACTGTTCTCGACCGTCACCATAATATTCGAAATGGCGACAATGGGCAAGGTTTTTCTCCACGACTCTTTGACTCGACTCGAGTATCTGGGTATTTTAGGCCAGAAAGAGAGGGGAAGCATGCTTCGATTGTACAACACGATGAGCCGCAGCAAGGAGAGATTTCAGCCGCTGAATCGGGGAGAGGTCAAGATCTTCACCTGCGGGCCGTCTACCTACCGCCGCCCTCACATCGGCAACTACCGCACCTTCCTCTACGAGGATATCCTCGTCCGCTACCTGGAATACCTGGGCTACGAGGTCAAAAGGGTTATCAACTTCACGGATGTGGAGGACAAAATGCTGGAAGAGGCGGTCGAGGTGGGGAAAAAACCCGAGCAGATCGCCGCGGATGTAGCGGAGCACTTTCACAAAGAGACCGAGATCCTCCATATCAAGCTTCCCCCGAAGATTCCACGGGCTTCGACCAGCATCGCCCAGGCGGTTCATTTGATACAGGAGCTGATAAAGAAGGGTCTGGCATACTGGCATGAGAATAAAGTGTTTTTCGATCCCCTGAAGTTCGAAGACTTCGGCAAGCTGTTCCGACTGGATATGAGCAGATGGCCTAAGAAAAAGGTCCGTTTCAAAAAGGACACTTACAACGGCCGCCGCTGGAACCGGGGAGATTTTGTTCTCTGGCACGGGTACGAGGAGGGGGATTTGAGCTACTGGGATACTGAGATTGGCAGAGGCAGGCCCTCCTGGAACATCCAGGATCCGGCCATTGTCACGGAGAATCTCGGATTCCAAATCGACATCAACTGCGGTGGGATCGACAACATCTACAGGCATCACGACTACAATATCGCGATAATCGAGTCCCTCTCGGGAAAGGAGTACGCCAACTACTACCTCCACGGCGAACACCTGGTGATCGATGGCAAGACCATGTCCAAAAGCCTGGGAAACATCCGCTATCCGGAGGACATGCTCAACAAGCACATCCGGCCCCACCACCTGCGATTCTTTCTGATCTACACCCACTACCGCCGGAAGTTGAACCTCACCGATGCGAGCTTCTCACGAACGGCTGAGTATATAGATTCGATCCGCAGCCTGATTCTTAGGCTGGTAAAGCAGCCCAGCCCCGATGCCAATCCTAATCCCGAAGATTCGCAGGCCAAGAGGATAATCGAGGGTATCCGGGGGGAGTTCGAAAGCCATATGAACGACGACCTGTCCGCAGGCCGGGCAGTGGACGGGGTCTACGAGATGCTGCTGGAACTGGAGCGCAGCTGTTTTCCTCTCAGTCGGGAAGCCGCCCGGCAGCTGGCCGCGGAATTATCCAAAATCGACAGCGTGCTGCAGGTACTGATGGATAGTAAAAGCCGCTGAAAACGTCAATCCGTGCCTTGGTTGAGGATATCCTCGATCGTCTGGGAATCGACGAAGTGCAGCTCTACAGCGATTTCACCGAACAGCTTGTCCACTCCGCTTTGCTCGCGCTGTTTGAGCAGCACCTGTTTCACCTGCTCTTCGGTCATCGCTCCCCGTTGCACAAGGGCTTCACCGAGTCGTATTTTTGGTTGTCCGGCTTCGCTCATAGGTGTTGTTCCTATTTTTGTGTAGCAGAGGAGAAATTGCAAGGAAAAATTTAATCTTTCAAGGGAATTGCGAACAAACCCCTGTCCGCAGCCTCCTGGGCTCTCAGGCATATCTCGGTGGCGCAGAACAACGAAGCGTTGGGGTAACCGCTTCCCGTGCCAATCGCCTCGAGCAGGTCATCCAGATAGCCCCCGGAGCGGTCTTCTGAAGGTTCAAGCTCTTCGACCGTGTCCGAATCAGAGCGATACAGCCGCACCCTCCCCATGTTGAATCCGCTTTCAATCATTCCCCGATCACCCCAGAAGTTGAAGCGCCAGTACTGCGGCAAGGCATAGCGGAATCCGTCGGGGGATATGTAGGACACGTCTCCTATCACCCCGCAGCCCCCCTCCATGACCAGCATCAACTGGGCGGCGTTACGGAATCGGGGATGAGCGGCCGCAGGTCCCGCGTTCCAACTCCGGGCAGCCAGAACTTCGCTGAATCCGTGTCCGGTAATCCATCGAAGGAGATCCACGGCGTGGATCGCGATGTCGTTGATCGTTCCGCCGTGATTCCCCTTTTCGAAATACCACCCGGGCCGGCTGTCCGGAAGAAGCGGATGCTGTCCGCTGAAACTGACGGTATGGACCGTACCGATGGCGCCGGATTGGATCAGTTCCCGGGTGCTGCGGAAAGCCCCTGAATCCCTCAGATCCAAAGCGGCGCCGACTACCAGGTGATGCCGGTCGGAGAGGGCTTGGATCTCGGCCAGCTCTCCCAGGCTCGTGCAGATCGGCTTGTCGCTGAGCACGTGCTTCCCGGCTTCCAGGGCGGCGCGGATCAAGGCGCCTCTAGCGGCAAAAACCGCTCCCACTACGAGAAGATCGAAGTCCACGGACCCGAGCATATCCTCAAAATTCGTGTGGCTGACAGGAATTTTGCCCTCCCCAGCGAGCCTGTCCCTTGTCTGAGAATCCTCCTCACAGACAGCCACGATCTCCACGTTTTCTCGTTCGTTCACATGGGAGTGGATATCGAACATATGCATATGCCGGAAACCCACGAAAGCCGCTCTCAGTGCATCCGCCATTGAAGACTCCTTCTCGTTCTGGCAACCGATCCGTACTCACAGTACGGAAAAACCGCAGTTTTTTCCACGGGTGGTTTGACCTTTCCCCTGCCCGGAGGCTACACTACGTTGCCGTGGGAGAACTTCAATTCGATTCCGGACGACAGAAACATTGGCTGGACCTGGCAGCCCTGGACCCAAAAGAGGTCGAGAAACGCACCGGAGTTGCCTGGCGGGAGGACTGCTATCACCTGCCCCTGCTGGGCACTCCTTACCGGGTGGAGCCGGCATCCGCCCGCATCCATTGCCCGGGGGATGATCCTCTGGCCGGGGACGCGGAGTTCGAGCTGCTGATGCTGATCTATCTGATCCGAGCCACGGAGATCGAACCATCGGGGCGGTGGGTCAACGAGAAGCAGCTGCCCGGTGGAAGCAACTTCTTCACCGGACCCCACCATCTTCCCGCCGACACCTTGGAACAACGTTACGGTTCGGATGTCGAGATGTTTCGCCGCCACTGCCTGCAGCTGGGCGGAAAAGCGCTGGATTTTGGCGATGCCTCCTTCGCCTTCGAACCCCTTCCCCGCATTCCTCTGGCCTGCGTCCTCTTTTCCGCCGACGAGGAGTTTCCCGCCCGGGTGACGTTTCTCTTCGACTCGACAATCGAGTTTCAACTACCTATGGAAATAATCCTGTCCCTGGGGCACTGCTTCGCGGTCAAAGTGGAGCAGTTGCCTGAAAAAAACCGCTAGGTTTTCAGCAGGCGGACAACCTCGGCAAGGGTGAAGCGCTTTCCCGTCATGAGAATGCCTACTCGAAAGATCTTGGCTGAAAGGAGTATTACCACGAACACCGTGACCAGCTGGATGGCCACGGACAGCCCGATCTGCCAGCTCTTGGGATCGCTCACCAATATACGAACAAACATCACGATCGGCGCGGTCAGGGGAAAGAGAGACAGAAAGATGCTGAAGGAGGAGCCGGGAGCTGTAATGATCGGTCCGGCGGAAATCATGGGAAAAACCAGGATCACGATAACCGGCCAGGACAGCTGGCCGAGGTTTTGCTCGTCCTGGGCTGCGGCACCGAAGGCCGCAAAGAGGGCGGCGAACAGAAAAAAACCCAGCAGGAAGAACAGCACCAGGTAGAGCAATGTGGAAATGCTGAGCTGCGGGAGGCTATCCAGACCCAGCCCGGGTCCGATCAGGCGGGCTCCCAGCAGAGCCATGCCGATCCACACCGCGTACTGCAGCAGACTGGCCGTGGCCTGACCGAAAATCTTGCCGAACAGCAGATCCCTCTCACTCACGGAGGAGAGCATGATTTCGACTGTCTTCGAGGTCTTCTCCTGGACTACCGAGCGGCCGATGGACTGTCCGTAGAGCAGGATCGTCATGTACAGCATCAGGGTGAAGGTGATCCCGATCATGATGAAGGAGAAGGTATCGGTTTGAGCCTTGGTGCCGCCGCGGGTAATTTGCTTTGCCTCGATCTCCAGGGCAGTGGTCAGGGCTCGAATCTTTGCCGAGTCAAGGCCCGCCTGCCGAATTCGGGCATCCATCACCACCTGACCGATCACCCCCTTGATCGTCTCCACGATCCGGTAATCGGGAAATTCCCTGGTTACCAGCTCCAGGGGACCTCCGGAGAGGATGTCGTCGGGGAACAGGAGGTAGCCGTAGAGGTCCTCCTCCCGCACCCGCCTTTCCAGCTCCGCGGTCGGTTGTTCGCTGCCTGCCAGGTGAATCCCGAGCTGCTCCAGGGGCTCGGCGACCTGGGCGAACATGTCCGCCGGGATGCCGGCCGCCACGATCTCGATACCCCTGCGCTGTGAGGCCTGCGAAACCAGGGCAGGGACAACGGTCATACCGATGAGCAGAAAGGGTCCAAGGATCGTGAGGATAATGAAGGCTTTGGTAGCGGCGATCATACGGAACTCGTGAGCGATGACTTTCCGGAGTTTTTCCATCCCGCCTCTACCGCGCTTTCTCCAGCTGATCGATAAAAATCTTGTGCAGCGAGGGATTGACGACCTCGAACCTCTTGATCGACACCTTTCCGACCAGATATCCGAGCAGCTCATCCGGTCCCGCCCCATCGATCAACTCCGCCTCGACCCAACGGGGGTAGGAGATCATGTTCGCGACCAGATCGCAGCGCTGGATCACCTCCGAATCCCCGTCGAACTCGATAACCACACTGTTTTTCCCGAACCGGGACTTGATCCCCTCAACCGTTCCGGAAATCACCTGCCGGCCATGATCGATGATCAGGATCGTGCTGCACATCCGCTCGGCTTGTTCCATGATGTGGGTGGAGAGGAGAATCGTCTTATCCTGCTTTCCCAGATCCAGGACCGCCTTGCGCAGAGCTTCGGTACTGACCGGATCCAGACCGGCAAAGGGCTCGTCCAGGACGAGTATATCCGGATCGTGCAGCACGGAAACGATGAACTGGATTTTCTGGCTCATCCCCTTGGACAGCTCCTCGATCTTCCGCATTTTCCATTCCGCCAGATCGAAGCGTTCCAGCCAGCCGTCGATGCGATCTTGAATATCCGCCCGCCTTCTGCCCTTTAGGGAGGCGAAATACTGAAGCAGATCGTTCACGACCATCTTCCGGTACAGGCCGCGCTCCTCAGGCAGATAGCCGATGCGGTTCTTGTCGCCGGGGCGGATCGGCTTGCCGTCAAAGAGAATCCGACCCTGGTCGGGAGCGATGATATTCATGATCATGCGGATGGTGGTGGTCTTGCCCGCCCCATTGGGTCCGAGCAATCCGTAGATCTTCCCCGGGGAGGCCGTCAGGGAAACGCCGTCCACAGCCTGCACCGCTCCGTAACGTTTCTTTACCCCCAGGACCTGCAGCTTCATAATCTTTAGTCCGGTCGGTGTTGATTGTACCAGCAACGGATACCGCTGAAAAGGGCGGCGACTTGACTCAAGCTGCACAGCACTGTTATATCTGGGGAACCGATGGACCTGCCATATCAATGCCTGATCCTGGATCATGATGATACAGCGGTGAACAGCACCGCCCTGATCCACCACCCTTCCCACCTAGAATCGATGCGTTTGCTGCGTCCCCGGGCGGAGGCAATCGACCTGGAAGGTTGGTTTTTGAAAAACTTCGAGCCGGGAATCATGAACTACCTGATAGAAGAGCTGGGCTTGAGCGAGGAAGAGCTCGAAATCGAATACAAGATCTGGAGGGAGTTCAACACAAAAAGGATCCCTCCCTTCTTCCCGGGCTTTCTCGAATCTCTGCGCGCCTATCGGGCTCGGGGCGGCATTATCACTGTGGTGTCCCATTCGGAAAAGGATGTCATCCTGAACACCTATCGCGCCGCTAAAGGCGGCGGCGACATCCTCCCGGATCTGGTATTCGGTTGGGACTACGATGAGACCCGCCGCAAACCCAGTCCCTGGCCGGTAGAGAGCATTCTCCGTCATTTCGATCTATCTCCCGGTCAGGCTCTGATCGTGGATGATCTGAAGCCCGGGGTTTTGATGTCCCGGGCCACGGGAGTAGCTGTTGCCGCGGCCGGCTGGGCGCATCAGATTCCCGAAATTCATGCCTACATGCGGGAAAATTGCGACATCTTCTTCAAAAGCGTCGAAGAGTTCGGCAGCTTCATTTTGGGCGAAAACTGAGCGCTAGCGCTTTCCCGAATAGAACTGCAGCTTGAGTTCCTCTTTTTTATCCTCTACGAGGGAATACCACGTGCTCTTCTTGTTGCCCAGGGCGGTGCTCTTCATCGCAAAGGCTTTCAGCTTCTCGTAGGTGTCGATATACTCCCGGCCTTTTTCATATACGGTCTTGTAGCGGGGCTCGAATATGACGTCCAGCTTCGTCAGGATCTCGCTTTCCAGCCTTTTTTCGAACTCCTTTGCCAGCAGCTCGAAACGCTGAGAAATCTCTTTGAGATAGCGAACGATCAATCTATCGAACTCCGGAATGTGATCCACCTCCTCGGCGATCCTGGAAAGGACGGCCGCGGCTGCCGGGTAATCTTCGCCCTTGTAGTGCTGCCGGGCCTGTTCGGCCAGTCCGGCGATGCTGTCATTCGTGATCTTGCGCCGTTCCCCGCCTATCAACAGGTCAGCCGCGAAGGCTGGCATGTTCTGACATGCTTTGAGCACCAATTCGATCAAATCTGAGAAAACCCGTCCCTTCCAAAGCTCCTGACGCAGAGATTCCAGGAGACTGAGCAGCGCGGGGTTGTAGTTCATCCGGAACTGCTCCTTCGGATTGAAGATGATCTCACAGCAGTTGACCTTGGTCCCCTTGAAGCTCACGGTTCCCGCGTTGAAAAATTTGAGCTGCTTTTTGGCAAACAGATCGCTCTTTACCACTTTGTTTTCCTTCAAGTAACTGGAGTACACGCTGTGAGTTGTGACGATCTTCGAGTCCTTGGGCGAGAGCTCATTGGCCAGGGTTTGCAGCCTGGCCGCCGTATTCAGAAGGAAACCGGACAGCAGGCCGCTCTCTGTGATGATCAGCGGAGTCGTCAGATTTCCGCCGGCGATACCGGCGGTTACTTTGAAATCCGGCAAGACGATGCTGTAGTCACTGCGCGTACTGGCCACCGCGTGGTCTTTCACCGCTCCCTGCTTGGAAAAGGTGTTGATGATTTCCAGGGTTGTTTTAATGCAATCCGTTGCCGAAGAGGCCACGACCACGATTTCATCACCCCGCTCGCGGTTGGCGAGCGCGCTGTTCCCGCGGGCGATTTTCCGAATCCCCTCATGGAGGAAATCGTCGAGCTTTCGAAGACGGGAGAGATTGCTCTTGCTCTCCTGGCAGAATCGCGTGTAGCCGTGGATATCCAACATGGCGATATAGATGTTGGAAATGGACATGTTGCGCTTCAGATCGCCGGCGCTCGTAAACTTCGGGTGGGGAAGGATCAGCTCTTTCCACAGCTTACCGTACTCGGATCTGCTGAGCTCCCTCAGGAAACCCCAGCGGAGGTCTTTGAACAGGACAAAGCTTCGTTCGATTACGGCGTCCGGTTTGAAAGTCAGCTTCAGCGCACCCACGTAGTCGATGAGGGCCGAGAATGTCTGGAATTCCCCGGCCATCATCTTATCGCTCAGGTGGTAGAAGAGTTTCAGCTCCGGAGTGGAGGAAAGCATGGGAAAGGTCAACTCCTTTTACTCGATACGGTCAATCTTAACGCTCCTAAAGGCGAAACTCCAGAACCCGCCAACCTCTTCCGGAGGCAATACGCCTCAGACGTCGGTCGGGATTCACGACGACCGGATCGGCTACCGATTCCAGGAGGGCCAGATCATTCACGCTGTCGGTGTAGAAGGAGCATTCCTGCCACCCCGCTTCCCGGCTGCGGATGAAATCATAGACCTTATCCTTCTTTTTTTCTTTGAGCAGCGGGCCATCGGCAAATCGCCCGGTGCACCGGCCTTCGACAAACTCCAAAGTCGTGGCGATCACCTCCCGGATCCCGAGGTCCTCCGCCAGAGGTCTTACTATCAGATCGAGGGAAGAGGTGGCCAGCACCACCTGCCTTCCTTGCTCCTGAAGCTCTTTGATCAGTCTGCGAACCTCAGGATAGATCCGGCTCTTCATGGTTTCGAAGTTAGCCCTGGACACATCTTCCAATTCCTGCCGGGATCGCCCGGAGAGGACGGAGAAATACCAATCCCGGGAATCTGCTTCCAAGCTTCCGAAGTAGTACTGCAGGAAAAAGAAGGGGATGTACAGCAGCGTCAGCGCCGGAAACAAGCCGCGCTGCACTCCTTTTCGTACGAAAAGAGGTCCGGAGGATCCGTTTATGATCGTGTGGTCTACGTCGAAAAAGTCGTACTTTCCGCTGACGCCCATCAGCTCGCCGTTCTCATGTATTTGTTCGCTTCTCTTGACGCTTTCAGAGATTTCTCGGGTGGAGCAACGATACCAAGTTTCGCCGAGCCGATCAAGCGAGGGGGAGATCACAATCGGCGGAGGTGGAAGCCACCATCCACGTCGATAACAGAACCGGTGGTGAAGGGCAGGTCTCCGCGGATCACCGCGGCCGCGGCCGCACCCACGTCTTCGGGCAATCCCCATCTGCCTTCCGGTACCAGCCCCTCCGCTATCAGGCGATCATATTTCTCCTTGACCACGCTGGTCATGTCCGTTGCCATGATTCCGGGCCGCAGCTCCACGACCTGGATGCCCTCCGCAGCCAGACGAACCGACCACAGCTGGACGGCCATGGACAGTCCGGCCTTGGAGATACAGTAATCCCCCCGGCTGATCGAGGCGGTATTTGCCGACATGGAGGTAACGAAAACGATCTTGAAACCACCGGGAAGCAGGCTTTCCGGTTTTTCCTGAAGCCAGTAGTTCACGACCTGCTGGGTAAGGAAGTAGGGACCCTTCAAGTTTATGCGAATCAGCTCATCGAAGGATTGTTCGCTCGCCTCGGTGATGTCGGCACGGATCTTCGGGGCGATTCCTGCGTTGTTGACCAGGGCATCGATCCGGCCGAACTCCCGGAGCGTCGCCGCGACAAGAGCCTGCCGCTGCTCGCTCTCCCCGATATCACCCTGAAGGGCGGCAAAGCTCTGATTCGACGCACCTTGCTCTCCTTGCGCCTTTTGCGCTCGTTGGGCGGGAACGAGCGACCGGCAGCGATTCAGCGTCTCCTGCGCCTCTTTCCTGTTGCGGGCATAGTTCACCGCCACCGAACAACCTTCCCGGGCCAGCCGCAGGGCAATGCCGCGGCCCAGCCCCCGGCTCGCACCGGTGACCAGGACTACCGGAGCCACATTCTTGTCTTTCATGAAGGTAAGCATAGTTCATCCGAACGGGATCCGTCAAACACCCGGGATTCTGCAGGAGCGAGGCATGCAGGGCCGAGGCTTTGACATTTTGCAGGGAAAGACACAAGATGAGAAAAAAGGAGGACCGGTGTAATGAAAATCAATACCTCCCTGAGGGCGAAAGACCTCTTACCCCGGATCAAGCAGCTGTTCGAAGCCTCCGGTGCCAAGATTCTTGCGATACACAAGAGGTGGAAACCGGAATCCGGAACCCCCGTGTTCACGGTGAAGGGCAAATACACGACCCGGGGCTGGACCGAATGGACTCAAGGGTTCCAGTTCGGTGCGGCTTTGCTGCAGTTCGACGCAGACGGAGACAAGCGCTTTCTCGACAACGGGATCAAGGGCACCCTGAGCACCATGGCCAGCCATGTCAGCCATATCGGCGTGCACGACCACGGCTTCAACAACATCAGCACCTACGGCAACCTTCTGCGCCTGTACCGGGAAGGGAAGATCTCCCGGGACAGCTGGGCCGAAGCTTTCTGCGAGCTGGCCCTCAAGGTCTCCGGAGCCACCCAGGCGGCCCGCTGGACTGCCCTCCCGGGAGACCTGGGCTATATCTACTCGTTCAACGGGCCCCATTCCCTGTTCGTTGATACGATCCGTTCCCTGCGGGTTCTGAGCGCGGCCCACAGCCTGGGGCATGTGCTCATGGGCGAGCAGGACCGCAGGATCTCCCTGCTGGAACGGATGCTGCAGCACGCCGAGGCTACGGCGCGCCACAACATCTACTTCGGCGAGGGCCGGGACATCTACGACGTTCGCGGGCGCGCGGTTCACGAGGCGATCTTCAACATCACCAACGGGGTATTCCGCTGCCCCAGCACTCAGCAAGGATACTCCCCATTCTCCACCTGGACCCGGGGGCAGGCCTGGGCTCTGGCCGGGTACCCGGAGCAGCTGGAGTACCTGCATACCCTGCCCGAGCAGTCCTTCGCAAAGCTGAAGGTCGCCGATCTCAAAGGCAAGGAGAGCTTCCTGAAACGATTCCTGGAGACTTCCAGAGCGCTTGCGGATTTCTACATAGAGCAGACACCCGCCGACGGCATTCCCTACTGGGACACCGGGGCACCGGGCCTGGTGCACCTGGCAGGATGGCGAGACAGGCCGGCGGATCCGTTCAACGACTACGAGCCGGTGGACAGCTCGGCGGCGGCCATCGCGGCTCAAGGACTGCTGCGCCTGGGCCGCTATCTGCAGGAGAGGGGAAGCAAGAGCGAGGGGGAGCGGTACTTCCAGGCCGGCCTCACCGTGGCCGGAGCTCTTTTTGCCGATCCGTACCTCAGCACAGATGCACAGCATGAAGGACTGATCCTGCACTCGGTCTACCACCGCCCCAACGGCTGGGATCATGTTCCGCCGGGAAGGAAGGTCCCCTGCGGGGAAGCAACCATGTGGGGGGACTACCATGCCCGGGAGCTCGCCCTGTATATCAAGAAGATCGCCGAAGGGGATCCTTACTACACCTTCTGGAGCACCCTTTGAATCGAGGAGAGGTTATGGAAGCGAAACCGTTACAGGATTTGAGCAAGCTGTGCATCCACACGATCACTACTCGTCCCTGGCCGCTGGATGACGCGATTCGTCACTACGCTGCCGCCGGGGTGGCGGGGATCTCGGTGTGGCGTCAGGTTATCGAAGGCCTGGATCCGGCCCGGGCGGGCAGACACATCCGGGAAGCCGGAATGGCCGTTGTATCCCTGGTCCGGGGCGGGTTCTACCCTGCCCGGCAGAAAACAGACAGGCGGAAGGCGATCGAGGAAAACCTTCGCATCATCAATGAGGCCGCCGCCCTGGAGGCTCCCCACGTCGTGCTGGTATGCGGAGCGGTGCCCGGACAACCCCTGGAGGAGTCCCGTAAACAGATCCGGGAGGGGATCGAGGCAACCCTGGCCCACGCCGCCGAAGCCGGAGTCAAGCTGGCCATCGAACCGCTTCACCCGATGTACGCGGACAGCCGCTCTGCGGTCAATACGCTGGCCCAGGCCACCGACATGGCTGAGGCGATCGACTCGCCCCTGGTGGGGGTGGCGGTGGACGTGTATCATCTGTGGTGGGACCCGGAGCTGGAGCAGCAGATCCGGCGCTGCGGCCGGCTGGGTAAAATCCTGGCCTTTCACATCTGCGATTGGAAGACCCCGACCGAAGATCTGCTGTACGACCGGGGCCTGATGGGGGAAGGCTGCATCCCGATCCGCCGAATCCGCGGCTGGGTAGAATCGGCGGGTTTCGCCGGATTCAACGAGGTCGAGATCTTCTCCACCTCGAGATGGACCGGGAATCAGCAGCAGTGGCTGCAGGAGATCCTCCGGGCCTACCGCGAGGCATCCTGATAGCTCGGGAACGGCCCGGAGTTGCTCAGATGCATACCCGGAGAGGCACACAAGAAGAATGATGGAAAGAGAGGGATTCAACGAATGAAAGAGCACAAGATCGGGGTGATAATGAACGGAGTCACGGGCCGGATGGGCACGAATCAGCACCTTATCCGCAGCATCCTGGCCATCCGGGCCCAGGGAGGCGTTCCCCTAGCCAACGGCGACACGATCGTACCGGAACCGACTCTGGTGGGCCGCAATCCCCACAAGCTCCAGGCCTTGGCCCGCCTCCACGGACTGAAGCGCACGACAACGGATCTGGATGCCTGCCTTTCGGATCTTGCAAATCAGATCTACTTCGATGCCCAGAGAACCGATCTGAGAAAGGGACCGGTGCTCAAGGCGATTGCCGCGGGCAAGCACATCTACACGGAAAAGCCGCCGGCCCTGAACACCGCAGAGGCCATGGAGATGTACCGGGCCGCGGTCAAGGCGGGAGTGAAGAACGGGGTGGTCCAGGACAAGCTCTGGCTGCCCGGGCTTCTGAAGCTCAAATACCTCAAGGACAACGGCTTCTTCGGCCGCATACTCTCGGTACGCTGCGAGTTCGGCTACTGGGTGTTCGACGGCATCGACCAGCCCTCTCAGAGGCCCTCGTGGAACTACCGCAAGGAGGACGGCGGGGGAATCATCCTGGATATGTTCTGCCACTGGCGCTACGTCATCGACAATCTCTTAGCCCCGGTCAAGGCCGTGTCCTGCATCGCCACCACCCACATCGACAGGCGGGTGGATGAGCAGGGAAACGAGTACCCCTGCACCGCCGAAGACGCAGCCTACGCCACCTTCCTCTGTCAGGGGGAGGAGGCGGAGCTGATCTGCCACTTCAACTCCTCCTGGGTCGTTCGGGTGCGCCGGGATGACCTGGTGGTCTTCCAGGTGGAGGGCACCAAAGGTACCGCGGTCGCGGGCCTGCGGGACTGCTGGATCCAACCCTCCGCTCTGACCCCCCGGCCGATCTGGAATCCGGACCTGCCCCAGCCCCTGAACTTCTACGAACACTGGCAGAAGCTTCCGGACAACCGGGAGTACGAAAACGCCTTCAAGGTGCAGTGGGAGCTGTTCCTCAGGCACGTGGCGGCGGACGAACCCTTCCCCTGGACCCTGCTGGAGGGCGCCAAGGGGGTGCAGCTGGCCGAGGCGGGGATGCGCTCCTGGGCCGAGCGCCGCTGGGTCGACCTGGAAGATCTAGAAGGAATGAAATCGTGATCGATGCAGGCAGCACTACCGCGGAGATCGGCGGCGCGGGGCGGGATACGGCGATCCTCGGAATCGGCAGCTTGGAGCAGCATTCTCTTCATCTGCCCGTGGAAACCGACTTCTTCTTCGCTTCCCGGGTGAGCCTGGAGGCGGCGGAACGCCTGGATGCGGTGCTGCTGAACCCCCTGCCCTACTCCACCTCGCTGGAGCACATCGATTTTGCAGGTACGGTGACCCTGAAGCCCGAAACGTTGAGGGCCGTGGTCTGGGATATCGCCGAATCGGTGCTTCGCTGGGGAATCCGCTGCCTGGTGCTGCTTAACGCCCACGGCGGCAACTTCTGCCTGATTCCG
>Ga0180438_10004277_pt1 | contig 20661 bp, 10 predicted proteins | sample SS_ome_12_FD_132455 | JGI IMG/M metagenome (GOLD analysis project Ga0180438, IMG submission 132455) | Hypersaline lake sediment archaeal communities from the Salton Sea, California, USA - SS_3_D_2 metaG | ecosystem: Environmental > Aquatic > Non-marine Saline and Alkaline > Hypersaline >... | reverse complement strand
TGGCAGAACAACGCGACGAAACCGAGCAAGATCGCGGCCAACGACTCTTCGTAATAATTCATCGTCTCTCCGCTTCCGTGTCGGGTTAGTGCAGGACGAACTACACTCGATGTTGTGGACCGTCGTTCACACCCGGGTAACAAAACGTCAGGGCTCAGTTACCCGCTTGGAGTAATCACTTGTTCTCGCGGAACCTCATAGTCTGCGCCTTGCCATGTGAGCACTTGATCACCAAAGCCGTGGAATACGCGCAGCTTGCCGGCCTTCTCAAGGCTCTTCCCTTCGACGACTTGTACCGTAAACAAGGCGCCGCCCGGATAGCTCCTTCCGCCCCATTTCTTGGCGTAAAACGCGGCGAACCTTGGGCCTTCGATCGCCAGTCCCCAGGGCGGAAGCTGCACGGCGCCACCTAGCTCGGTGGTGACCGTGGCGTCGCGCTCGCCGAAGTTCACCACCACGGTCGTTGCACCGTCCCCAGCGCCGTACTTCGCCCGGCGAACCGAGCGATCTGGTGTGAGGAACTCCAAGCTTACGAGTCGATCGTAGGCCGTGGCCGCGTGCAGCGGCCCAAGCAACTCTTGCGTCGTTTTCACGAAAGCGTCGAGAGGATGCATTCCATCGGCCCAGCCCTGGTCGGTCCGCGCGTAGGCGGCGCGGTCTCCCGATGGTTTGTCGTTTTCCGACGCCTTGGCTGCCTCCTCGGTCCAATAGAGATGGTCCGGCACGGAGTGGTAGTAGAGTGGCCGTGCGCAGAGGGCGTGATGGGCGACGAACTCGGCCGCCTCATCGGCCGAATACCCGTACTTGCCCCAGCAGATCTGGCAGTCGTGATAGACCATCTCCCAAAACGGAACCACGGTGGCGCCCAGCCTGGCCGGATCGAGATTGTGGAAGTACCGGCCCGATACCCCCACCAGCCCTTCGAAGAACTCGCTGTGCGCAAGGGCCCACTCCCGGCCGCACTCGCTGCCGAAAATCCCGAACAGCTTGCGGGCTTCGTCGCTCAAACGGCTCTTCCAGGCGACGTCTTCGTTTCGTCCCAGCGGGTGATCGGGGTCGGAGCACTCACGGGGACCCACTGCATAGGTCGTGTCGATGAAATAGCTCCAAGGGGCGAACAGCTTCCGGATCTCGGGGAGGTTTTGCGGGCGCATGGCCATCTCGACTTGCTTCGGTGCGCAGACCATGTAGGCCCGTCCGCCCAGCCACCGTCCGCCGGTGATCAGGGAACCGTCGGGCCTTTTCTCGATGACGGCCGGGTCCCAACTCGCGGCGTCGCGGTACATATCCTGGTAGTTGTCATGCAGGCAGGCAACGAAGCGCAGTTCTTGGATCCGCCGAACGGCGTCGGTCAGCGCGTCGTTTCCGCCGCACTCGGGATTGGCGGGCAGGTTGTCGGGATGTCGGCAGTCGTAGCCGCCTTCGGTCCAGCCACCGATCATAAAGAGGCAACGGCGGATGCCCACCTCCCGGTGAAGGTGCTCGGCAATCGTAGCGGCCTCGTCAAAGGTCCATCGCACGCGGACCGACTCCTCCGCGGTGCTCTCCTCGTTCATGCGGCGCGCCAGACACGTCCAGAGCTTGAAGTCGGCCGCGCCCACCAAAAGCTTTACCCGGGAGTTTCGCTTGATCTTCTCTCGCAGGGTCACCGCCAGGCCCTTCTGATCGGCGATGTGGCGATACCCGGCGGCCAGCGTGTTCCAGTCACCCTTGCCCAGCGGCGTCAGGCGAAGCGAGCGTGCCGAGCGGCGCAGGTTGAAGCCGACCGTGAGCCGCTGCGAACCGTTCTGCCCAGTCGGCAGCGTACTGTTTAGCTCTGCAAACACGTAGGCGTCGCTCCAGCTGACCACCATCGCGGCCCCTCGTTTCACCAGGCCGATCATGTTCATGTGACAGCCTTCGTAGTCCGACGTTCCGAAAGTTCGCGAGAACGTCACGCCGCTTTTGGCAGGGATAAGTAGTCCCTCGCGACACGGCACCACGGCGTAGCCGTCTTCCGCGGCGGTCATCGCCAGCGCGTCGTCCAACACTCGGACGTCGCCGACCGCCTGGCCCTCGTAGCAAATTTCCAGAGAGCGACCTTCGTCGACGAGTCTGAAGATCACCGTCGCATCGTCTGCCGTTTCGACACGCACCGATCGCGCCGAGGCCGCCACCTTGGCAAATTCGCGTTCGAGTCCGGTGGCGGAGCCGGCGCTGGCCGTGCCCTCCGACGGCCATCGCACGCCCGATGCTATGTCCACCATCGACCACTCCCCGGTTTGCGCGTCGATCGTGACCCGCATTGCCGGGCTCTCCAGAACACGTGTGTCGGCTCTGGCCCGGAACGCTGTGCAAAGCACGGTGGCGATCCCGAGCGACGCCGCCAAGCCCCACCTCGTGAAACGGAACCATTGAAATCGGTCCGACATGGTCAACATATCCAACTTCCGGCGCATCGAACGGCTCCTTGTGCTGCTCCCGCGCGATTCGACGCGCGGGCACGTGTTACACTCGGCAAGTTTCCCCCATCATAATCTTGGACATCCCGAGGAGCCACCCGCGGATCGGGCTCCGGCGGCGCCAAATACCCGGTCGCAGCAGCAACGGCTGCAACGCCTCGTCCAGGGGTGTCCGGCTGGCGCGTGCCGTATTTTCCTCGTGCCTATATTTGGCGTCACCCTTGTTGCCCTCAAATGGCCTTTTTGCGAAGGACAGGTGGGCATGAGTTCTCGGTTTGGACCCTGTCCTCACCGCTCTGCTTTCGAGCCGTCCGGATCACTTGTCGTTGTTGATAGTAGCGTCTTTCGTACTTCTCGGCGGTGCCGGAGGATGGGCCGCTGTGTCGTCTTCCACCGTAGCGGCGATGGTTTGAAAGAAACGGGCCGACCACTCCGCGCTCCGCGGACCGCTTCGCCTGCGAGCTTGCGTAATGACGAGTTGCTGCTCTGGATCGACGACAAGGACGCAGCCGGAGAAAGAACCGTGCCCGACGGTGCGTGGACTGAACAGCAGATCTTCGGCGCGCTTCGAGTTCCGACTGGCGCCCGGCTTTACATGCCGGATCCAGTGTAGACCGATCCCTTCGTCTTCGACCAAGCCATGATCGGGCACACGCAGGGGTTCGGGGAGGAGTCGGTCGAACGTTTCAGGAGCGATGTACTCCCACGGGCCGTAGCTGCCGTGGTTGGCAATCCACTGAGCGAGAATACCGAGTTCCATCGCCGTGAACTCGCCATCGGCACTGGCGTTGCCGATGGGTACGTCACCAAATCCCAGCGGCCGGAAGAGGTGGTCGTCGTAAAGCCGGACGGCGCTCTTGCCAGCGACGAGTTCCATCGCTTTGGCAGCGAGTTCGAATCCCAGGCCACTGTAGGCATACTTGACGTTCGGTTGGTTCACGTCGATTCCGTTGAGGATGACGTTCTCCAGATGCGGATTGCGCATGCCGCCGAAGTCGCCGTGACCGGACAGGCCGCTGGTGTGGTTGAAGCACTGCCGGAACGTGGGCACGTGCGGATCCTCTTTCGGATAGTCGGGAAAGACCGCCGACAGAGGGTCATCCAGCGCGATCAGACCTTGATCCAGGAACTGGCTGAACAGCACCGCCGTGACCGTTTTGGTGATCGAAGCGACCCAGCAGCGGTAATCGAGGGAGATGGGTTCTCCGCCCGGCTCGCAGCCGAACGCCTCGTGGGTGACCATGACGCCACGCCTCGCGACCAGGGTCACAAACGGTTCGCCGGTATCCTTCGCCCAGGCCCGGCAGAGTGCATCGATCTTGGTCTTCGCATCGGGGCGCATGCCGGCCTCCGCCAGCGAGCCCTCATGGAGTACGGGGGCTGGCGGCTCGCGGCGACGCGGGGGCCGGAGCGGGCGAACGCGAGGCTGCAATCCCTGGAGTTTGAGCTTCAAGGCCAGGTGATAATCGTCGTTCAGAACGGCAGCGGATTCGACGAACCGCGCCGGGCGTCCCAGCGGCTTGAACTCCGCCAGCCCCGCGATCAGGATGGCCCCCTTCTCGCTGTCGATGGCCGCGCGGGGGAGCAGATCGTTCGCCAGGCGGATCACTTCCGCTTGGTGCTCTTGCAGGGCAACGGGGGCCTTCGGGCCGGGAAAGCGAGGCAAAGCGACGGTCAGATCCGGGGCATAGGAACTGGGAAGTTCCTTGGGCAGGCCGTAAAAGGTCAGCGCGCGACGCAACGGCGTCCCGTTGGGGGCGGTTCCCTCGATCCAAGCCAGCCAGCGGCCAGGCGCGTTGGGCACAGGACACTCGTTGAGCTTTGCATCAAACCATCGGACGCGAGGCCGCGCCTCGCACTCCAGACGTCTGACTTCCTCGACATCGCGCCAGACGATCCGGGGCGTATCACCCGGCTTGAAGATCCAGGTGCCGGTCCTGGCCGTCATCAGTTCCTGAGCTTGAAACTGCCGCCGCTGTTCCTGTCTCCGTTTGGCCGCCGACTCCCGCGTGGAGAGCCCTTCTTGGGCTTTCGGCTTTGGCCGGGTTTGGGCCAGGCCATGTGCTGCGTGGCAGGCGGTGGCGCAGATCGCAAGAAGTAGGGATGCGCGGCGGCTTAGGCGTGTGGCATTCATCGAGTTGGCCCCAATCCCACGGTTCTTCTGGCCTCATAGCAGACTTATACCATACCTGAACACCCCAGCTCTGGCCAGACGGTGGTCTTGGTGCCTTTCGCGCCGAAGATGCCGAAGTACTTCTCACTGGAACACGCTCTTTCGAGGGGATGAGACGCAGATTCTGGAGCCCTGCCGATGACCGGGTTTGCGTCGCCTGCGGCCTTCGCGGAGAGCCGCATCGAGTGGCTGGAAGAGCCGTTGCACCAGGCTGACGTGGGAGGTTACCGCTGGCTCCGTGATCGTTCGCCGGTGCCCATTGCCGCTGGCGAAGGCGAGTGTGGCCGGGAGGCGTTTCGCCCGCTGATCGATCGACGTGCGCTGGACGTCTACTAAGTGGATTTGGCGCGTAGCGGACCGCTTCGTCGATCGTCGATTGGCGTCTTGGCCTCGATCGTGTTTTGCTCCAGGTGAATTACTCCGACTTGCTCCTCGATGAGGATTCCCGTCGTTTGTGTCTGGGCCCCTTTGGGTCGGGAATCGCGAATGGTATTGCCTTTGAAGATCAGCCCATTAGTCTCGCCGCGGATGCGGATTCCGGCGACCGCGCCGTCGGTTCCATTATCTTCGATCAGGTTGTCCTCCAGGCGGTTTCGGTGGGCGGCCATCCCCAGCGTCTCGTTGCGAAAGAACACACCGTTGCTGCCGTTGAGGCGGACCTGGTTGCCTCGAAGCAGATTGTCGGAGTCCTTGTGGCCGATGGAGATGCCAAACCGTCCGTTCTGCTGAAGCACATTCTCCTCGAACCGCCCGTGCCGGACTCGCCAGCAGAGGAACAGGCCATCCGTTCCGTTGCGCCGGGCGACGCAGCGGCGGACGACGGGGCGCTGTGAGCCGCTTCCGGGATGGAGGCCCAACGAGGCGTTGTCTTCGCTGATGCAATCGACCACCGTCACATCGTTGGATTGCTGAAAGCTGATTCCGTCGCCGTTGTAGTTGCGGACCACGCAACCTTCGATCACCGTTCCGAAGGCCCGATAGAGGAAGATTCCCGCCCCCCGGCAGCCGTTCAGGTGGACGTTCGCCTTCCGGTTGCCGTCGACGGCGAGATTCTCGACGCGCGCCCCTTCGAGATTGTAGCCGCTTACCACCGGGAAGACCGTTGCCGCTCGGGCGTTGTTGTTGACCATGCAATCGGCCCCGAGCGGCTTGTTGATGGCAAACGTGTTCCCACTGCGTCCGGTAATCCGGGCCACGGTGGTATGAAAACCCCCGGCGCGATCGTCCCAGACGGTCACGCCACATGCGACGGCGAAACCGCTGGGGTCTTTCACGGTGATCTGCTGTTGGCCGAAATCGCCGTCGAGCACCAGTGGCGCAACCACTCCGTCTGCCTTGCGGAGGACCGTCTTTCCTCTTTGTCCTCGGACGGTAACGTTCGAGCGTAAGTGAAGCGAATCCCGCATGAGGTACTCGCCCTCACCAATTTCGACAAGGCCGCCTCCCAGTCCGGCGATGTAATCGACGGCCGCCTGGAGCGCCCGGTTGTCGGCTCCCACCAGGTGGGCGTTCTTGCGGCCGACGGAAATCCGGGGCAACTCCTTCATGGCCGAGTGCATGGCCAGGGGAAGTTGCTGCTGTTGGGGCTTCGGTGAGAAGTCCTCGCCAGCCGGCGAAGCAGTCGCTAATCCGACGATGGCGACGACCACCATCGCAGCGGGCAGCGTGGCTGTGGTAATTCTGCTCATGACAGATCTCCCTACAGAAAGAAAGTGTGACACTCTGCGAGTGAGATTGTGGAGAGGAGAGTGGACGGTGTGGGCATACCTGAGTACCTGGGAATTCAATCACGGTTTTCGCGCATAAAGAAACATCCGCTCGTAAACGCCGTTGGCGCCGAACACGTCGATATTGCACAGGACCCGAACCGTGATGCGGTTCCTCTTGCCCGGCTGCAACAGCTTGCCGACTTCCAGATCGAGTTCGTGGGGACGGAACCATGGCAGCTTGTAGGGCAGATGGCCGGCATAGCGGCCGCCGACCCAGACCCAGGCCTCGTTGACGACGGCCGGTCCGCATAGAAACACCTGCTGCGAGCCGGCACTGGCAGGCAGGTCGACGTCGAACTGGTACCATGCCACGCCCTTGTAGGGGTGTCCCTGCTGGTCCTGATAGCCTTGTGCATCCCAGCCGGTAGTGGTTTCGATAGTCTTCCACCGGGAGAGGTCAAGAGATGCTTCCTGCCACCGCTGGTAGCGGCCGTCATCGTGCGGATCGATGCGAAACCGAGCCGTCTCGGGCAGCACGGCCAAGAGGCGGCCCTCCCGGCCGTCGATCTTGGCGGCCAGCCGCAGCATCCGCTTCTGCTCCCACTTGGCGCCGTAGGCCGGGTAGGGGTGCCATCCCATGAAGGGCGTGATGGCGTTGAGTTGCTCCTCCAGTTCGAGCAGCCGGCCGGCGCATGCGGCGGCGGCGGCGAAGTCACACTTGCGTTTGGCCTTCTCCATGGCAACGTAGTGGCGGAGACAATCGTAGATGAGCCGTTCGATCCGCACGTGGAGCTTCTCCGTTTCCGATTCGGCAAGCGCCTCCGCGCGAAGCATCGCGGCGTCCAACGCCTGCATCAACCCTTCGGTGTAGATCGTCGGGAGGATCACGTCTTCGTGGCCGTGTTGCGAGCTGTTCTCGAAGGCCTCTTCGAGTGCGGCGTAGTAGGCCTTCATCGGTGCAGCCGACCGGGAGAACCACCCGGTGAAGAAATCGTCCAACACGGCGTCGACGTCGGTCTCGACGTCCCACTCCAGGCGGGCGCGGACCAGGCGGGTGGGGATTCCCGTCATCGACCAGTCCGCTTCGTCCTGGTCGTGGAACCCGATGATGCCCCACTGCTTCAGCAAGGGGATATTTCGCCGGATGCGATGGACCATGGGGGTGATCGTACCCTTGTTCACCAGCATCGTGTAGTTGTAGTTGTAGATCCACACCTTGTCCGACAGCCGGCACCACTGGCGGATCATCTGGCCTTGCCGGTGCATCTGCCAGCATTTCGGATCGTCGTAGGCGTGGATCGTGCACGCACAAATGTTTGCAAACATCACGGTCAGATTATTCGAGGTGTTGAACTCCACGTCCGGCGGCATCCCGGGAGGGATATCGCGGTTGGCGTAGCCGTTGGTGGCGATCATATGCTCGGGAAAGTCCCGGTTCACCTCCGTCAGGATCCGATTGACGAAGTAGAACCACTCGTTACTTGCCGAAGACTCCGGCACCGGGTCGCGGTCGTTGGAGCCGTAGCCGTCGAAATGGTTTCCGATCTTGGCACACCGCTCGCACCAGCAGCGGGGGAGCCCATCGTCCGGGGCGAAGGACGAAACCCGCCGCGGCGAGCGGGCGTCGGCCTTGATCCGCTGGACGAAATGCCCGATCATGCCTTCGCTGGTCGTACAGGGGTGGTGTGAGTTGCGGCTGCCGTCCTTGTTTTGTGCAAACCAGTCGGCGTGCGCTTCAAACTGGTCCTTGGGCAGGTAGTTCGCCACCGAACCGTCGCCCGGCACACCGAAGAATTCGTGGCAGCGTGGGTTCATCTTGTTGTGAATCTTCCACTCGGCGCGTTCGGCTGCCATGTTCCCCCGGGAGTGCTCCCAGAAGTTGCGCATGGGGAAGTCGGGACGCTGGAGGACGTCCGTTTGGCCGACGACGATCCTCCGCATTGTCGGGACGACCTCGCCAATCTCGCCGGGCAGGTACCAGCGCACCCCCAGGCGATGGAGCAGTTCCGCCACGGCATATCGCGTTCCGAAATAGGGCTCCGTGTCGTTGCCCGCCAGGACCAGGCGGTCTTTGAGCGTGCGAATCACGAATCCTTCTTCGCGCAGGTTTCGCGTTCGCCCCGAAGGAATCTTCAAGTCGGCGATCCGCTCGGTCAGCTTGCTGGGCCCGACCAGAATCAGAGTCCCCTCAGGTTTCGCCGCCTCGGTCACGATCGGGAGCTTCCCGCCGCTGATCTTCTGCAGATACTCCTGCAACTCCAGCGCGGCGAGCCGGGCGTTTTCGCTCGGCGCTTCGGCCGTCACGATCGTGGCGGCCGCACGCCCGGCGTCGACCAGCACCAACTCGGATTCCGCCGCTGCCGTGGTCGACGCAGCCCATGACAACGCGGTCAGAAACGCCGCCGCAAGAACGGCCGTGACCAACATCCGCTTGCGGTAGTGACCGGTAGAGAACATGGCAACACCTCGTAAATCGTGTTTCTCGGATTTTCAGCCGACATTGCGCTTTACAACTGGCCGGTAGCCGCTGCGTGCAAAACCCTACTACTCGACTCAGGCTAAGGTCGCTCGCCCAGCCATTCGATCGCGAATCGGGCAAAGGTGATCTTGCCGTAGTCGTCTCGCTCGTACAGACAGCCGATGGTACCGTCGGGAAGCACCACCAGGTCGCTGTAGGCCGAAGAACCTTCGTAGAGGACCTTGGCTACGGGCCAGGTCTTCCCTTCGTCTTTGCTTAAGCGGATCGTCATCCGGCTGCGTCCCGGGCCGCCCGGACCGGAGTACAGGATCACGTTCTGGGGCTCGAGTGAATAGCGATGCATACTCGCTTGGCAAGTGGGGCAGTAGACCTGCGGATGGTGCTTCGACTTCGACCAGGTCAACCCGGCGTCGGCGCTGGTGGTGAACGCCCGCAGGCTGTTGCCGAAGTAGTTTCGCATACTCAGCAAGAGCGACTTGTCGGCCAGTTCTACCACCTCGCACTCGTTCATTCCCCGCTCGGTCACGCCGCCAAGTCGCCACGTCTTGCCGTGGTCGTCGCTGTAGATGACGTGTGAGCGTCCGCTGGCCTTCCAAGCCTTGTCTTGCGTCTCACTCGTGTCGCGGTTGTCGCAGGGCACGACCAGCCGGCCGTTGGAAAGCTGGATGCCGTGTCCCGGTCCGGTGGCGTACCATCCCCACGGGGGCTTCTTGACGTCTCGGGTGATTTCAACCGGCCTGGCCCAGGTCTTGCCGTCGTCGGTGCTGTGGGTCATCAGCACGCGATCGTTGTTGCGACAGAAAGGCAGCCAGATGGTACCGGTGGTGCGATCCACGACGGGGCACGGATTGCCGATGGTGATTTTGGCCGTGCCGCCTTCCTCGTAGACCAGTTGCATCGGCTGCCAGTTCTTGCCGCCGTCGGTGCTGCGTCGCAGCATCAAGTCGAGGTCGCCGCGATCGCCGCGCCCGTTCTTGCGGCCCTCGCAAAACGCCAGCAGCGTGTGGTTGCCGGTCAGCACGATGGCCGGGATCCGGTAGGTATGGTAGCCCTCGGTTCCGCTGGTAAACACGTCTATCTGCTCGAGCCGATCATTCGCACGCGCTGAGCCGGCGTCAAGTGTGCAACTGCCGAATAACACCAGCAGCACAGCCGGAAATCGAGTGAAATGACAGCGTCCGGATCTCATGGCGATCGCTCCTTTGGCTCGGGAAATGCTTCGGTCTTGATAGCCGTCGATCGCAACGACTATTGCCGGCCAGCGGCCCGCCGGGCATTGCCGCCCGGCCGCCCCCGGGGGCACTCACCTCGATATACTACGCCAGCATTCTAACGGACCGGCCGGCCGTGTCAAACAAGCCAGCAGAGAGAGCCCATCCAGGCGGTGTCGCCGGCCAGAAAGTATCCACCGTTCTTGTTGCCGTGTGCACTCGGCCTCAGCTATACTGGAGCCGTCACCGATCGCTGACAATGGAAGGGAATGAGAACCATGCGAGTGCCGTTGAATTCTCGACCGTGGACCGCGCGCTGCCGTTGCGGACTGCTCGTTCTGCTGGCGGCTGTTGTGTTGGGCAGAGACGGCGCCCGGGCCGACTCGCAATTCGTGCTGGAGGCCAACATGAAGGTCCTCCGCTGCGAGATGCCCAACACCACCTACCGCTTTGCCGGCAGCAGCGCCCCGGGCCAGATCTTCCTACCCGGCGAGCCGGTCGATATTCGGCTGGTGTTTACCAAGGGAGAGGATCGAGGTGAGGTGGAGGATTTCGCGATCGAGATCCAGGAGGTCACCACGCGCGATCCCGAGGCCCGCGTGAAAGGAGCCTTCAGCGACACCGGAGGCAACGCCCCGTTGATCGCCTTGGAAGGCCGGCCGGTGACGTATCGGATCACGGTCCGCTTCGGCCAGCAGCCGGAAACGGCCTTCGAACTCAAAGGGCTGCCGGTCCCCGCTCGCTTCGGCACCTATGCCCTGGTGCTTACCCGCGGCCCGCGGCGCCAGTTCCTGGCCACCGTTTGCCGCGTGCCGAAGCCGCGCGAGAACGGGCGGATCGACAATGTGCCGATTCTCGGTGAGGGGCAGATGATGGGCCCGGCCGAGATGCTCGAGACCCGGGCCATGCAGTTTTCCCGGATGGGGGTCCGCGGCTGGCGGTCGGAGCTGGGTTGGAGCGAAGAGGCCGACGGAACGTACAACTGGAACCGGTACGACAAGCTGTTCGCAGCCGCTGAAAAGGCCGGCTGCAAGATCATGGTGACGCTGGGAGGGCATTCCGGCTGGCGCTGGACGTTTGGCGAGCCCACCCCGGCGGCCGGATGGAAGCCGGGCAGCTTCGGCTACTGGGGCACCGGCGACTGGGTCTGCAAGCCGGAACTGTACGATCGCTACGGCAAATGGATCACCGCCTTCTGCCAGCGGTACTGGAAGGGAGGGCGCGGGGCCCTGTGGGGCCTGGAAAACTACAACGAACCGTGGGAAGGGGGTGGGATCAGCGGCTGGGCCCGCGACATGCTGCAATACCGCGCCCTCCAGAAACTGATCGCCAACAGCGCGCGGCGGGTCTCCCCGGACATCAAGATCCTGGCCGCTTCCTCCATCATGAACACCGAGGACAAGTTTTTCAGCGACGGGTCCCGGGAATTCGATCGCTACGTCGACGTCTTCACCGACCACTACGTGGTGCCGCCGATGTGCTACGGTCCCTTGGTCGCCCGTGCCCACGGCAAGCAGTCGATGGAAACCGAGACCTGGTTTGTCAACGCCGAATACCTCCTGCCGCAGGGCGTGGCGCAGTTCACGGCCTGCGGTCAGCAGAGGCTCTCGCCCTGGCACCCGCGCGTGCTGTTCGATCCGCTGCCGGGCACGGACGACGAGTATTTCATCCCCTCGCCCGTGGTCGCCGCTACGGCGGCCCTGAACTACTTCATCACCGGCAAGGAGTTCGAGAAGATCGTCTTTCGCGACCACCTGCCGTGGGTCTTCCAGTATGGCAAGGACGGCGACCCCAACGCGCTGCTGATCGTCTTCGGGCAGTTGATGCCGATTGCCGGCACCGATCCCAAGGACCGCCTCTGGTGCCAGGTCGACGGCACCGTAGGCGGCAAGATGGTCATCGACAACGCCGACGGCTTGTTGCAGTTCTACGACCTGGCCGGCAATCCGGTCTACCAGGACCGCAAGCACGTGGAACTGCCGATGACCATCTTCCCCACGTACATTACCTGTCGCCAGGGTCCCGCGGCGGCCGCGGCGCGAATAGCGGCGGCGACGATCGAGGGCAAGCGGCCGGTCGAAATACTGCCGCGCGACTTCACCGAACCGGTTGCCAAGGGCGCCACGCTCGCCGTCGAGCTGCACAACTGCCTGAACCGCTCCATTCGGGGTCAGCTTGCCGTGCAGCCGTCTGAGGGTGTGCAACTCGATCCGAGTTCGCGAGCGGTCTCGCTGGAGGCGGGCGAGCGGAAGACGGTCTCCTTCAAGCTCTCTGAAGCGACGGCTCATCCGGCCAACGCCTATCCCTTCCACTTCCGCTTCACCAGCGACGCCGGCCACGCCGAGTACCGGGAAGTGCTCGGCGCCGCGATCGCTGTGAAGAAGACCATTCAGGTCGACGGGAACCTGGACGACTGGCGGCAGATTCCGGGCGTCACCGTGGTGGCCAAGGCCCAGCAGGCCGAGCCGACCGAGCTGTTGCGCCGCCCTTGGCTGGAGATCCAAGACGCCGAGCCGCAGGGCAACTTCGCCCAGTTCAAGCTGGCGTGGGACGCGGACCACCTGTACGTCGCCGCGCTGGTGAACGATCCCACGCTGCAGGAAAAGGGGTTGGTGCCGATGGCTGGGCGTAACGAGGACCTCTACTTCCACAGCAAGGCGTCGGATCAGCAGTCGCCCTACAAGGAGTTTCTGGAGAAGCGGCCGGGACGCAGTTTCGCCGAAGTCCCCTACGTCTGGCGCTATAACCCGGAGCGCCCCGATCATCCATCGCTGCCGATGGTTCCGTTCCGCCGCGATCGTCTGCACGTCGCGCTGGACGTGGCCAACGACTGGCATGATCTGGCGCCCACCACCGACCGGGTCCCCTACGGATTCCATGCCGTCCCCGACACCGACTACGAATACGCCCTGTACATGACTTCCCACGGCAGCGAGTTGTGGCGTCATTTGGCCCCCGGCGTGCCGCGCGTCACGGATTGGCCGCGCCAGCCGACAGCCTCCAGATCCACCGGTCCGGTCGCCGGGGCAAAGCACGTCGTCCGACGCCAGGGCAACACCTATCTCTATGAGATGTCCATTCCGAAGTCGGAGCTTGCGCAATTGAGGCTCACTCCGGGAACCACGCTCGGTGTGATGCTCCGCGCCGGCAACAACCAGGGGCCGCACTGCGATTTTGGCGACGACAAGGCCGTGACGAAGAAGAACGGCCTGACGTTGCATCCCTACTGGGAACGTTCCAGCAATTGCGGCGTGCGCTGGAAGCTGGTCGAATAGGCCGGCCCTGGCAGAATCCGCGTGTTCTTGATTTGGACCACGTGACGGTAAGTACTGCGGAGTTCACCATGCGATGGTTTGAGTTGTGGTGTGGAGCAACTTTGCTGGCGGGCCTGCTGAGCGGGGCTGCTGCCGCTTCCGGCGACGGGAATCTCCTGCAGAACCGAGACTTCACCGCGGAGACCGGAGGGCGGCCGACGGACTGGACCGTCCGTGACAGCGGGGAGCGTGTTTCACTCCATGCCGCCGCGGCGCGCGAGCTGGCCGTAGTCGCTGATTCCCACGGCCTTCAGATTCACCTGCAACACCTTGCCGTAAGCGGATGGACCGAGGCGTGGGAGCACGTCGGGATCCGTTACCGGTTCGAAGCGGTTGGAGGACACTTGTTCTCTGCCCACCAGCCGCACAAACACAGCGAAAAAGGACCAAGACATGCGAAATCCGTTGCGAATCTCCTGGCTGTTGATCATCATACTGCCGGCACAATCGCTGGCAGCCGAACTGAAAGTGCTCCTGCCGCAGCAGCGCGTCGCATACCAGACCAATGAGCTGATCACCGTTTCCGTCGTGCGCAGCAATATTGAGCCGTTGCCGGCGACGGACTTGACGGTGACCGTGTCCGGCCAGGACGGAAGCCGGCTGGCATTCGCATTTCCGCTGGGGGCAGTAGCGATCGAGGGGAATCGTGCGCAAGCGACAGAGCATCTGAGTTTCAATGGCCGGCTGCTGCGGCCGGGAAAGTACACGATTGAAGTTGCGGCCCATGACGCCACAGCCAAGACCGAAATCGAAATCTACAGCCACGTACGCAAGAGCAGCTACCGCATCGTCCATTGGGGAAGTCCGGCGGCCAACGAACAACAAGCGCTGATGGGCGAGGACGGCTTGGGATACAACCTGCTGATGAACTCACAGCCACCCGGCGATAACATGGTTCGTGCGGGCCTGGACTTCATGGGCACGTGCCTGATGGGCGGCATGCACCAGCACGACGGGCGCATCGAGTGCGACTGGTCCGATCCGTACGTGACCGGCGGGGCCGTGCAGCGCGCCATGGTGCGGGCATATCCCTATCGCACGTGGGGTAACATGATCGGCGCTCACCTGCACGACGAGCCGGGGTTGACCTATGCGAACCATCCCCGTACCGGGAAGTTCGTTCCTTACGACGTTCCGCAGCAGCGGGCAGCCTATCGTCGGGTTTTTGCCGAGGAGCCGACTTGGTACGACGAGGTCCAGCCCGATCGGCCCGAGTCGTTGGCCGGTTGGACTGCCCTCAATGACTTCCGGTTGCGGTTCATGGACGCCTTCTGGCTCCAGGCCCGCTTTGCACTGGAGAAGATGAAGCCGGGCTACTTGTCGGTTACGCAGAGCCAATACGCCTGGTGGGCGCTTCCCGACGGGCATTACTTCAACGTGGCGCGAAGCCTGCCCGTAATCTGCGGCCACGGCGGCTACGACGACTACTATCTGATGTCCTTGAATCCCGTCTGGTTTCTCGAGTCTTCGTTGCCACGGCAGATGGAGCAGCCCACATGGTACCTGCCCGAGTGGTTTCACATGCCTAGTGAGAAATACCGCCTGGAGCATTACATGTGCTTTGCCACGGGCATTGCGGGGCTCTGCACGCCACCGCCGTTTACGCCATGGGAGCCGAACCGGCAGCCCTGCACGGACGGAATCCTGGAGAGCAACAAACTTATGGCCTCCTTGGGGACGATCTTTGCGCGGCCGGCCATCACCCGGTCCGACGTGGCCATCCTATTCTCCAAGTCTGCGCTCTGGTACGCGGTGGCAAAGGCCAAATCCAACCGCGATCACGAACAGACGGAGAAACTGGCGCAAGTCTACTTGGCCACCAAGATGAGCCAGTATCCGACCAACGTCGTGCTGGATGAGGACGTCATCGACGGCACACTGGCAGCCAATCACAAGGCCGTGATACTCAGCGGCCTGCAATACGTCGACCCCGCAGTGAAGTCCGCCCTGGAGCGGTTCGCGGCGGCCGGTGGCTTCGTCTTGATGACCGATGATTGTACGCTCAACATCGCAGGAGCAGCCAAGATCGGCGCCCGCAACGACCGCTATTGGAACGCGAGGGAACGGCGCATTGCAGAGATCCAGGATCCCCAGGAAAGGGCGAAGGAGAACGCGCGCGCCCGGGCACTCGTGAATTGGTGCAATTGGTGTCAGCCGTTGGCCAAGGCGCTGAAGGCCAGCCTGCTCGGGCGTGGCATCCGACCGGCGCTGGAGACCGACGCCCGAGGGCTGGCCGCCGCGCGGCAGCGGCGCGGTGAAATCGAGTACCTGTTCGCGATCAACTTCACGCCGACCGAAGACGTCAGCAACGCGCCGTCGGCTATCAAGGCGGACGTCGCTCTGCCTCTTGCCGGCCGATCGGCGTATGACGCCGTACGCGGTGGTTCGGTGGCGGAGTTGGACTCCGAGGGCAAGGGCACGTTTCGCTTCGGCCCCGGCCAGATGCGGGTTTTTGCCCTGACGGCACGGCCCATCGGCGGCGTACAGGTCGCCCCGGGTGTGATCTCGGCCGATCTGTCACGCGATGCCGATCCGATCACCGTTGAGTTGGCCGTGATTCTCAGAGATGCACAGGGCGGCCTGCTTTGCGGCACGGCACCGCTGAGGATCAAGGTGATCGACCCCCTGGGAGTCGTCCGCTACGACCTGTATCGAGCCACCGAGTCGGGCGTTCTGAAGCTGAAGCTGCCGCTGGCCGTGAATGATCCGGCCGGCGAGTGGAAGGTCGCGGTCCGCGTACTGCTGAGCGGTACGGAGGCAGCCGGGTCTTTCACTTACCGTCCGGCCACCGTCTGCGGAGCGGCCGCCGGCGCGATCCGCCGGGCCTTGATGTTCCCGCCCGATCGCGAGAACATCTACGCACTGTTCCAGTCCCACAAGTCGTTCACCATGGTGCGGGGTTCGGGCGAGGCAGTAGCGGCTGCAGCTCTGCGCATTGCCGAAAACCTCGAACCATACGACGTCCATTGCACGATCGTGGATGCCGCGAACGTGAAGACCCGACCGTTGACTGAGGAAGAGAAGAAGACGTGGACGTCATACGGAGGCGGCGCCAACGATACGCCGCTGACCCATGGCTTTGACCTGCCCGGCCCGGCGATCCTGATCGGCAACGCACAGAATAACCCGGTACTGGCCGTCGTGGCACAGCCCAAGAAGTGGCATCCGCAAATGCCTTCGCTGATGCCGTACGAACCGGGCGAACTCGTTCCGGGACCCGGCCGGGCCATGATCGGCTGGCACATGTACCCGATCGGGCGACGCCTGGAAACGGTGACTCTGCTGGCCGACGACGCACGAGGTCTGAGCGAGGCCGCGGGTGCGCTGACGGAGATTGTAGCAGGCCTTCAGCCGCTGACGCCCCTGGGCCAACCGAGCCGCAGCAGCGTCATCCCGGCCACGAAGGCCCTGTCGAAGCCTCGTGAAGCGGTCGTGGCGTGGGAGTGTGTTTTGCCGGACCGTGCCCTGTCAATCGATACTCGAGGAGACCACATTGTCGTGACCACACTGGACGGCTCTTCGATCACGATCGATGCGCACGGCAACGTTGTTTCCCGGAAAGTCGGTCCCGTAGCGAAGTTGGAGGCACCGCCAACCGTAAACCTGGATACCTTGGCCAAGGAAAAGATGCCGGCCGGCCGCATCGCGAAATGGACGGCAACCGGCGCCGATGCCACCGCCGTCGGATATTGGGGTGGCACGTTGCAGATCGTCGACGAGGCCGGCAAGGTCCTGGCCCAGCAACAACTGCCCCAGGACATCGCCGCTATGGCCTGGCACGGCAAGCAGCTGATCGTCGGCCTGGCCGACGGCAGACTCGCGGCGCTGAGCATTGATGGGATTTAGTCACGAACGTCACTGACTACATTCATGCCACGGCTTGCGAGACGGTGTAGGGCATCCGTACAATAGGAGGCATCGCCAGATGGGCGACCATTGCAGTCCGGGAGACTTCCTATGCGACGTAGATTGACAGTGGCGACTTCCAGAACCGTGCTCCTCCTGACGGCAATCGGTCTGGGGGCAGGGTCGAAGGTCGGCTCGGCCAATGGCGGCGACGGCGAGTCGAGTCGCTCGGCCGTGCCCTGGTCGATCCATCAAGCGGATACCATGGAGAAAGTCTTCCGCGATAGACGTTTCGATCGGCCGCAGGCGGACAAGCTTGTAATCAAAGCTGCCCGAAATGAGGTCGAAGGTGTGCAACTCGTGCTGGCGTCGCCAGAAGACCTCAGCCGTGTCACCCTTGATGTGACGGATCTCCGCGGCGAGTCGGGCACTACGATTCCCGCCGCCGAAGTGTCCTGGCACGTGGTCGGCTACGTGGAGATTACCGAGAAGCCACCCTATCCCGTTTCGCGGCTCGGTTGGTGGCCCGACCCGCTGCTGCCCGGTGCGGATTTTGACGTGGCGAAAGGCCGGGTACAGCCGATATGGATCAATATCCGCGTGCCGGCCGACGCGGCCCCGGGCGTCTATCGAGGAACGGTTACGGTTCGCAGCTCCAGCCACGTCCAGTCTGTGCCGTTGGAAGTGAAAGTCTGGGGCTTCGCCGTGCCCCAGAAGCAGCATCTGGAGACGTGTTTCCTACTGCGTCCCGATAACCTGCGACGGTTTTACAAGCTTTCCGAGGTTCCCATCGAAATGTACGAGCGGTGGATCGATTTCTGCGTCGACCATCGCCTCAGCCTCACGCTCAACGACTGGCCGCGGTATGACAAGGACATGGAACGGCTCGTATGGCGCCAGTTGGAGCGGGGCGGGTCGGGTTTCTGTTTGGCCTGCTGTTGGTTCAGCAAGGACGACTCCGCCGAGGCTCGGCGAAAGCACAACGACGAGCAAGTTGCGCGAGTCTTGCCGCTTTATGACCGTGCCAAGTCCCGCGGGTGGATCGACCGGGCGTACATCTATTGCAGCGACGAGGTCGTGAAGGAACACTACTTGCCGGCCCGAGAACTCTATGCGGAGCTGAAACGCACGATGCCCCAGGTGCGTCTGATGCAGACTTTCTACAAGGACGACCCGATTCCCGCCCTGGGGCCGACGATCGACGTTTGGGCGCCCAATATCGCCCGCTACCGCAAGGATGAGTTTCAGGCGCAGCAGGCACAGGGAGACGCCGTTTGGTGGTACGTCTGCTGCGGGCCCGGCAAGCCGTTTGCCAACCTGATGATCGAGTGGCCTGCCATCGATCACCGCATCCTGCTCTGGCAGAACTGGAAGTACGGCGTCACGGGGTTTCTGTACTGGGGAACTACCGTTTTTCGGGACAATTGCGAAAGGGAAGCTCGCTGGCCCGACGTTCCGTGGAAGCCGGCCACTTGGCGCAACGGCGCGGGCCAACCGCACCACGGAGACGGGCAGTTGATCTATCCCGGGCGCGACGGGAAGCCGCTGTCGTCCATCCGGCTGGAGAACCTTCGCGACGGCATCGAGGACTATGAGTATTTCTGGTTGCTGCGAGAGAATCTGACCGAACTGGAACGATCGGGCGGCGCCGGCCATGAGAAGCTGATGGCCGAAGCCCGACGAGCTTTGGCGGTCGACGAGAACATCGTTCGTGACCTGAACCACTTTGCCGATGACCCCCAAGCGTTGCGACGGGCCCGCGCACGGATCGCCCGGCTGATCGAACGTCTGCGGGCGGCCGTCCATGCGAGTAGATCTGAACCCTGATTGCTGTCGTCCGATTCGGAAGACGGCATCACGATGTGAATCAACGGTATCCCGAGAATCAGCCACGAGGTCAGGCGTGGCGCAGCCTGGCAGCGTAGGGAGAGGAACCTTGTTACGGGAGTCTGCAGATCGACGCCGACTACCCGGCAGCCTGACGGCGGTTTCCGCCCTGTCGAGATCACCTGCGCCTGATAGGAAGACGGGAGACCACAAACGCACGTACACGTTTGCTATTTCGCCGTCTCAATCGCCGTGCGGTAGTATCCGTCGTCGTGGTCCTCTTTCCAGCGGTGAATCGGAGCCTGGAGTTCCCCGCGGTGCCTGGCCCACATCTCGTTGACGAAGGCGTCCCAGGCCTGGCCTTGCCGCGCCCAGTCTTTGTCGTGGTCCTTGCCGGTCGCTTCTCGAATGGTCTTCACGAACTCGGCGTCGTTTTCGAACATCCAGCGGTCGACGTAATCGAAAAAGGCATCGTGGTCCCACGCGCGCTCGGCATGCAGCATCCGCAGCGCCAGTGCCTGGGCGACCCAGCCGATACTCGTGCAGCAGCGGCGATAGGCTTCGCTGGTGTTCTGGCCGTCCTTCCACTCGGTGGGCGGCAGATGCTCGTACGGCCCCCAACCTGATCCGCGCAGGCGACCGGTGCCGGTGGCCGCGTCGATTCCCGAATGCCCGGTGAAGACGACTTTGGCCCCGGTCCAACAGTCGCCGTACGCCGTCTGTTCGTCTTCGCCGAAGCTGACTTTGGGAAACGACCGGTTGATATGGGCGAGCGATTGGTCGCCCAGCAGGAGCCCGGCGAAGACGATCGGCAGCTTGCGACCGCTACCGTGTCCGCCCCAGCCCGTCCAGCCTGGGTGGCCCGCGCGGACCATGCCTCCCAAGTCGATACCGACCTGGACCAGGTTCAGCAGCAGCGGCTCCTTTCGTTGTGGCTCGAGGTCGGTGCACAGCAGCAGCGCAGAGATGCCGACCACGCGGCCATATTCCAGGCCGTACTGCGGCATGTTCTCCACGGGCTCCTCGAATCCGAAAAAGCAGGTCCCGACCCAGGGCCGCTGGGTGAATCGAATGTACCGTCGAACATCGGGAATGCCGTCGGTTGCGGCCGCCGTCGGCAGCAGGTCGCGCCGCAGATTCCGAGCCAGGTAGATTCTCTGACGGCGGTCGCAGAAGGCCGGCCGGAAGGCGTCGGCGGGCTGCGGCTCGGCCACGCAGCTGAGAACCGCGGCCGTGCGGATCGGGCTGCTGTCGTCCACTCCACGCTCGATCTTGTTTCGCAGTTGCGCATGGAGCACGAGGTTCTTCGGCATGCTGATCGTGGAGACGAGGGAATCGCCCGGGCGCATCGAGACGGGCAACCGCTGAATGAGCGACGGATCGAACCAGTTTCGCACGCCGCTGTCGTACGCCACTTTCATCTGGGCCGGCGGATTGAGCATGAACCCGTTGCGAACGCGTTGCCCTTCCGGACGTTCCCTGTCCATGCGATCCAATTTACGTCGGGGGATCTCGCTGCCGTACCATGGCTTGGGGTCGATCGTCTTGATCGTCACCGGTCCGATCACGTACCAGTCGCCTGTGATGAACTGCCCGACGCGAGCCGGCTTTTCGAACGTCCAGGTAATGCCGTACTGCGATACGCTTTCTTTCAACGGAAG
>Ga0180438_10004276_pt1 | contig 20670 bp, 17 predicted proteins | sample SS_ome_12_FD_132455 | JGI IMG/M metagenome (GOLD analysis project Ga0180438, IMG submission 132455) | Hypersaline lake sediment archaeal communities from the Salton Sea, California, USA - SS_3_D_2 metaG | ecosystem: Environmental > Aquatic > Non-marine Saline and Alkaline > Hypersaline >... | reverse complement strand
GAGAAACACTTCTGGCCAATAGCTATATGGTCTTTTTTCGTGATCGGAATTTTCTTTGCTCTGGCCGGTCTTTGGGGCGGACCCTATTTAATGCATGTATATGGATTAAGCAAGGCATCTGCAGGGGCCGTGCTCTCGATGTCCTCTATTGGGCTCATCATTGGTAGCCCCCTTTTGGGATTCAGCTCCAATTACGTCGGGAGAAAGCCAGTTTTAATCGGCTGCAATCTATTGCTTCTCACGGTCTGCTCCCTCTTTTTTCTATTCATCGATAAGCTGCCTCATATGGTACTCTATGTCCTTTTTTTCTGCCTATGTCTTTCCTCTTCCGCTGCAGCGCCGGTCCTCGTTGCATACACGAAAGAGCTATTTCCCCTCGAGATAGCCGGAACTTCGGTGGGGGTGGTGAACCTCTTTCCCTTTTTCGGGGGAGCGCTCTTCCAGATTATTTTTGGTGCTATTCTATCTCAAGGTGGTATGGCAGATGGCATATACATGTCGGTGATGCATCAGAACATGTTCCTTGTTTGTTTAATCAGCGCTATGATATCCGTTGTAATAGCTTTGTTTTTCAGAGAGACTCTCTCTCGTGAGTAGCGGATAGATCAACTCACATCCCCCGTCATTTCCTCTCTGTAAAATTATTTTAAAAAAGTATTAACAAAACTATTTAGAGTTTAATATATATTAAATATTTTTAATAATGAACTCCCCCGAAGCAAGCTACGGGGTAGTTCATTGTCATCGCACAACAAAACCCCGAGGAGACCTAGAGGCTCATCAAAGAGGATATCCTGGATACTAAAGAAAGGATAGAAAGATTCAGGAGCCGTAAAAAGATCGCCTTTGCCAACAGATAGCACAAGGCCTTTTAGAAGTCAGAATTTCTTTGAAAGGAATCGAGAACAGATGAGCCTGAAATGAATAGTGTTCTTAGTTTTTAAAAAAAAGTCCACCCTATCTTTAGAAATGAAATTAATTTTTTAATGTTCTTACTATAACGCGTATGCCTAAAATGTGAATAATTTTATTGAGGTAAACACGGATGGAACTCATAATAACTATACTACTTATTATCGGGGTTATAGGCCTTATAGCACAGGCATTGATTGGCTTAAGCTTTTTTATTTCATGTATCTGGGAAAAAGAGAGGCGGGCAAGTGCTTTTGCCGGATTGCAGTTTCTGGGTATGAGTGCTTTTCTTGTTATCTTCCTTCTCCTCATATGGATCGGCTTCTTTCAAACTACCCTTGGTCTTGCTATACTCTTAGCAGGGTATATTTTTGTAGTGTCGGCTGCTATTACTCTATTGATAAAAACTGCACCGAATCCACGGGCACTGCAAGGGACAAAGGGATTTATTGTTGGAGATGTGAAGAGACAGGACGAGAGAACACATGTTTTTGCCAGGAATCGAAGCATTCACCCGGGTTCAGAGCAATATAAAGCCTACTACAAGGAACACCCTGAACACGAGAAGTTTGATACAAAAAGGAGGGAAATAGGAGGCCCTCTGGGACATTTTGGGACTATAGACAGCCCGTATGAGGGGCCCAATGTAGCTGCAACACTGGCATCGGGAAACATTCCCATGTACCTCGGTACACCAGAAAAGGTGAAGCCAAAACCCCATTTCCTAATGAAAGGGAAGAGAATTAATCTCACCCCTAAAGAGGCTACAGAAAGGCTCAAGGGCTATGCCCGAAACCGTGGAGCTGATCTGATTGGAATAACTGAGCTCAATCCTCTGTGGGTTTACTCCCACAGGGGAGAGATTCTTTTTGAAAATTGGGCGGACTGGGGCAAGGAGATAAAGGTCGAGCATAAGTATGCGATTGTATTTGCCCTGGAGATGTCCTTTGATATGGTAGGGACTGGTCCACATACGCCAACCTTGATCGAAAGCATGGGTAACTACGCAAGGGGGGCCTACATCGCAACGCAGCTGGCAAGCTTTATTGCCAACCTTGGTTATTCCGCCACAGCAAACCACTTCCGTCACTATGAGGCCCTTATGGTGCCGTTGGCAGTAGATGCAGGATTGGGGGAGTTAGGTCGGCTTGGATATTTGATCACCAAAGAGCTTGGCCCGAGAGTAAGGCTGGGTGTGGTTACCACAAACCTCCCACTCATCCCTGACAAACCAGTAGATATCGGAGTGGAAGATTTTTGCAGTATCTGCAAGAAATGCGCTGTTTGTTGCCCATCTAAATCTATTCCCTTAGAAAAGGATCAAACAGTAGTCAATGGGTTGCTCCGGTGGAAGTTGAATAATGAAACCTGTTTTGACTACTGGGGAAAATTGGGAACAGATTGTAATGTTTGCATGAGGGTGTGCCCATGGAGCCACGCGAGGACCTTTCCCCACAAGATAATACTGGAGCTTATTTCCAGAAACAGTATTGCAAGACGTCTCTTTTCGATAATGGATGATATTTTTTATGGAAAGAGACCGAAGGTCAAGGCCATCCCGAAATGGGTTCGATTCGAACCAGGAAAATCGTCGTAGGAACATTAAACAATGAGGGAATGATAAAAATGGTTGGTTGATTCGGGCGACAAATGACTGAAAAAAATACTTGACACGAAAACGAAAAAAAAATATAAGAAGAAAAGCTTTCATTAAAATTATTTTAGATGAAATTATTTCATCAAGAATTAATGAAAAACATCCTTGATCAAATCTCTTCTCATTACCCGAAACTGACCCCAAGTCAGAAAAAAGTTGCCTCCTATCTCCATAACAATATTAACGAAACCTTTCTTCTAAACTCATTTCAGATCGCAAAGAAAGCCAATGTATCTGAGGCTACGGTCACACGATTTATACATAACATTGGCTTTTCTGGCTTCTCAGAATTCAAAAAAGAAATTGCCAAACGGGTGGTAAAAGACTTTTCTACCACAAAAAGGCTGGCTGATTCGGCAGAAAGCTTGGAGGGTCCAGGTAGTATCTTTGCGGAAATCTTAAATGGCGATATAGAAAATATCAGAACATTGAGGGCTACAATTTCTGATCAACTGTTTGAAGAAGCAGTAAAAAAACTATGCTCAGCCAAATCTATATATGTGCTCGGCCTACGATCCAGCTATGCGTTGGCCTTCTATTTAGCTTTCAATCTTAGGTTTTTTTTAAAGAAAGTCATACTGCTTACACCAGGAATCGGCGATATGCCTGAACAGGTCCTTAGAGTAAAAAAAGACGATACTCTAATGGTTATAAGTTTTAGACGATACACTCGAGAGTCGTTCGATATTGCAGAAAAAATCAAGAAAAAAGAGGCCTCTGTTATTGCCATAACCAATAGTGAGTTATCTCCTATCGCCAAATTAGCCGATGTGTCACTTATTGCAAGCACAAAGATTCCAACGTACATAGAATCCTACGCTGCTCCGATGAGCCTGATAAATGCCTTGATTACCTCAATAGCTTTAAGGAAAAAAGATAAGGCTCTATCTGCCCTTAATAAACTTGAAAACACCTTTGAGGAATTCCAGACGTATATTTCGTGAGGAAAGAGTAAATCGAGATAGTATTGTTATTTTTATAAGAACAACGAGAGCTTTCTGATATCAAGTGTTAAAAACTGTAACAGAAATAATACAAGAAAGGAGGTGAGGTAATCAATTTTTGAGGTCAATACATAACATTATAATATGAGGAGGAGAAAATGAAAAAGATATTTTTACTTGGTTTGGCGTTAGTATTGGTCGGGGTATTTTCATTTTATAATGTAGACACATGCTCAGCCAAGGTCAGATACGTTACCATCGGAACAGGTGGTGTAACTGGTATCTATTACCCCACTGGTGGTGCTATTGGCAAAATTGTTAATAAGAAAAGAAAACAATATAATCTCAGAGTCACAGTGGAATCCACTGGCGGTTCAGTATTTAATGTCAATGCAGTCATAGCTGGTGACCTCGAATTTGGCTTAGTTCAGTCTGATCGGCAGTACCAGGCATGGAATGGCCTCAAAGACTGGAAAGATAAGGGGCCACAAAAAAAACTTCGCGCAATCTGCAGTTTTCACCCGGAAAGCATTGTATTGGTGGCTGGAGATGACACCGGGATTGAAAAATTCATGGATATAAAGGGTAAGCATGTCAATATTGGAAACCCCGGATCCGGCCAGAGAGGTAACTCCACAGATGCCATGAAGGCCTGCGGCATAGATTGGGAGAAAGATATGAGGGCTGAGGGTCTCAAGGCTGATGAGTCTGCCAAGTTCCTTCAGGATGGCCGGATCGATGCCTTTTTCTACACGGTGGGCCATCCCAATGGTTCCATTAAAGAGGCTACCAGTGGAAGAAGAAAGGTGCATTTTGTTCCTGTAACAGGTGCATGCATCGATAAACTTGTTGCCAAGTGGCCTTTCTATGCGAAGGCCTACATTCCCATAAAGTTTTATCCTATGGCGAGAAACAAGGAAAATGTTGATACCTTTGCTGTAAAAACAACATTCTGTACGAATGCTGACATTCCTGACGATGTCGTCTACGCGATTACCAAAGAGGTTTTCGACAATCTGGAGGCCTTCAAAAAGCTGCACCCGGCTTATGGTATTCTCACTAAAGAGAATATGCTGGAGGCCTTAAGTGCACCTATTCATCCAGGCGCCATGAAGTATTATAAAGAGGTAGGCCTGAAGTAAAAACAAAAAGGGCGCGGTATTTACGGCGCCCTTTTTTATCTATTATCTAAAACAGAATTTCCATATAGGCGAATGAATGTTTTCATTGTGAATCTGTTTAGTCAGAAGGAATGATGACAAAAAAATATAATTAATACTTGAGGTTTGTACGTATGGAAAAACCCGACATACATCAAAACAACGAAGTTGATAAAGGGGCTGAGATCGCCCAGAAGATTGCTGAAGAGGCTGAATTTGGCTCACGGAGGCTTTCGGGAACACCGAAATATATCATCCCCTGTATTGCAGCTGCCTGGTCATTATTTCAATTATCTCTTCCCGAAATTCTTTTCCTGGATTCCGTCTATGTTCGCTGCATTCATTTGGCCTTTGCTATCATGCTGGTCTATTTAAGCTATCCTGCCTTTAAAAAGATAGAAACCAAAGGCATCTTTTCCTTTTTATCGGTGAAAAACAGGATTCATTTTATCGATTATGGATTGGCCATTATAGCAGCGTTTGCAGCACTCTACCTTGCCATAAACTATGCAGAATTGGCTGAAAGGCAAGGTGCACCAATCCTTATGGATATTACTGTTGGAGTTGTACTTGTCGTTTTACTCTTAGAGGCAGCACGGCGATCTCTGGGGCCGTTTCTGGTTATTGTTGCATGCCTCTTTATTTTTTACAGTTTCTTTGGCCCGTATATGCCAGATATTATTGCCTTTAAGGGGGTTTCATTCCGCCGCTTTATGAGCCAGACAACCATATCTACCGAAGGAATTTATGGTATTCCTTTGGATGTTTCAGCCATGATTGTCTTTCTTTTCGTTCTGTTCGGCTCGATGCTGGATAAGGCCGGCGGTGGAAGATTTTTTATTGATCTTGCATTTTCTCTTTTGGGACGATTTAAGGGAGGTCCGGCGAAGGCTGCAGTTCTTGCAAGCGGTATGACAGGGCTCGTTTCAGGATCAAGTATTGCCAACACGGTGACCACCGGGACATTTACTATCCCGCTCATGAAGAGTGTAGGCTATCCGGACTACAAGGCAGGTGCCGTGGAGGTGGCAGCAAGTACAAATGGCCAGCTTATGCCACCTATTATGGGTGCGGCTGCCTTTATCATTGCCGAATACTGTAATCTTCCATACCTTCAGGTAGTGAAGGCGGCTTTTATACCGGCTATCATCTCTTATATTGCCCTGATATACATCACTCATTTAGAGGCATCAAAGCTTGGATTGAAGGGACTTTCTAAAGAGCAGATACCTCGATTTTTTAAAACACTTGTTGGTGGCCTCCATTTTTTAATCCCTTTATTTTACCTTATTTATGAATTGATGATACTTCGCCATACCCCGCAGCTTGCTGCATATCGAGCTATTGAGGTGCTGGCAGTGTTGATTGTGGTACAGAACCTTATCAGGGCATATATCGCTAAGGAATCCCTGTGGGGTGCCTTTAAGCTCAGCCTTCGACAAATATGGGATGCATTAGTGGCAGGCGGGAGAAATATGATGGGAATAGGCGTTGCCGTCTCCACCGCTGGCATTATCGTAGGTGTCGTTGCGATGGGCTTAGGAGGATTGATTGTTGAGGTGATTGACACCATTGCCGGGGGTAATCTGGTGTTTTTACTTGTCATTACTGCTGCTGCCAGCCTTATTTTGGGGATGGGGCTTCCTACAACGGCCAACTACATTGTCATGGCCTCCCTCACAGTGCCGGTAATATTACAATTGGGAGAAGATTATGGTTTAGTAATCCCTGTTATAGCAGCCCATCTCTTTTGCTTCTTTTTTGGTATCCTGGCAGATGATACACCGCCCGTTGGCCTGGCTGCCTATGCGGCCTCGGCTATTGCAAAATCCGATCCCATTCGCACAGGTATTCAGGGATTTACCTATGACATCCGGACTGCACTACTTCCATTTATGTTTGTTTTTAATTCAGACCTGCTCCTGATTGGTATAACCTCCTTATGGCATATAGTTGTTATATTTATAACTGGTGTCTTAGCTATGTTTGCCTTTGCTGCATTGACCCAAAATTTCTTTATAGCCAAAAACAGAATCTATGAGGCCATTCTTTTAGCAGGAGTAGCCCTTATTCTGCTTCGGCCACAACTATTTATGGGCTACCTGCACTTTGGAAGTAAATTTATATGGTATGTAATCGGTACAGCCTTGTTTGGATTCATCTATCTGATTCAACTACCAAGAGTCCGGGCTGCGGCCAAAGAGAAGGGATAGGCGATGACAGAGAGGAGAACAAAAATGCTTCCATCAATTAAAAATATCCTATATGCCACAGACCTTTCGAAAAACGCTTCATTTGCATTCCGTTATGTCATGACCTTAGCGAATGAATTGGATGCAAAGATAACTATTCTTTATATTCTCCCAATGGTAGATTCAGCCATGGAGGTCCCTATCATTACCCAGATGGGGGAGGAGATGTATTATAAACTGCGAGAGGAGAAATCCAGAGAGATCATTGAGAATATAAAAAATAGATTACAGGATTTTAGCCAGAAAGAGTTACAAGATGCGCAATGTAAAGCGGAGAGAGTTTCTTCTATTATGGTTCGTGAGGGAGATGTGGTGGATGAAATCTTGAAAACCGCAGAAAAGCTCAAGAGCGATATTATTATCCTAGGAGCTCATGGCAAGGGGATACTGAGCCATACCTTTCTGGGAACTGTGCCGGATAAGGTGCTTAGAAGGAGCAGGGTACCTGTTCTTGTGGTTCCCATACCAAAGAATGCAACAGATAGTGATTTATGAAATCGAAAATTTGAGTAATTTGAAGATATGAATTCTTTTGTTGGAGACAGAGATGATTAAAAAAATTTTCCTTATATCAATACTGCCTTGTTTATTCATCTTTTTTCCTTTTACCTTAACCCATCCCAATGAACGCTTCATTGACAATGGTGATGGGACTGTAACCGATACACTCACTAATTTGATGTGGGCTTCAGCGGACAATATGGGAGACATTAATTGGGATGATGCGATGGTGTATTGTAAAAATCCGCCTATAGCCGGATATAAATACTCTGATTGGCGACTTCCAACCATACAAGAACTGAAGACCCTGTATAAAAAAGATTTAAAAGGCTATGAGACAGACTGCGGGCTACGTGTGAAGATTTACCCTATCATTAGGTTAAGCTGTGCATGGGTTTGGACGATTGATAGTCAGGCTATTTCGGCCTATGCCTTCAGTTTCAGAAAAGGATACCACTATTCAACCCTTATGCTCACCAAGAAACATTATAGGGCGCTTCCAGTGCGAAGCATTAAGTAATAAATCTACACAAATTCACTAATAATCTTTAGTTTTAATTGCCGTATCGAGATCAAGGAGAATGGTGGATGGAAAGATCGTTAGAAAATGTATTTAACCCCAGATCAGTGGCTGTAATCGGTGCCTCTGAGGTTCCAGGAAAGGCATCTGAGAGGAGAACAAGGAGTTTAATTGAAGGAGGATATGAGGGAAACATTTATCTGATTAACCCGAAAAGATCTGAACTTTTTGGGCGAAAGGCCTATCCGAGTATTACAGAGATTGATGGTGAGGTTGACCTGGTTATGATTGTTGTTGCACCCAGATTTCTTACTTCTGCTGTGGCGGATAGTGTGAAAATGGGCGCTAAAGGGATCATTATTATTACTGCCGGACTTGGAGAAAGCGGAGAAGAGGGAAAAAACATCGAGGCAGAAATTTTAGAGGAAGCAGCCACAACCGGTGCGTTTGTTATCGGCCCTAATTGTAGCGGCATGTTCAGCGCCTCAGCGAAGATGAATTTCTTAGGGGTTCCCAAGATCCAAAGGGGACCGATTTCGGTTCTTGCACAGAGTGGTAATGTAATTGATTCATTGACCCATTATGCAAGGATGAGGGGAGTAGGGTTTAGCAAAATAATTAGTGTCGGAAATGCAATAGGAGTTAATTTTCATGAATACATAGATTACCTGAAAGACGACCCTGATACGAAGGTTATTATGACCTACCTGGAAGGCATTAAAGAGGGAAATAGTCTGGTCAGAGTTGTCCGGGAGACCGCAAAGAAAAAACCAGTTATTGCCCTCAAGGTCGGAAGATCAAGTGCTGGAGCGAGGGCCGCTGCATCTCATACCGGCTCTCTTGCAGGCGATGAGGTCATTGTGGATGCGGCCTTTAGGCAGGCGGGCATTGTAAGGGTATCCAATGCAGATGAGCTGTTTGATATGGCAGAAGTATTTGCCAGTTGTCCTCTTCCTAAGGGTAATAAGGTAGCGATTTTATCAGAGGGAGGTGGCGATAATTCCATAGCGGCAGATAATGCCGAAAAGTATGGAATGGATGTCCCTGTTTTGAGCACGGAAACCCAGGAAAAGATGAAACCTTTTTTACTTGAAGGTATGCCAGCCAGCAATCCGATTGATTATGGAGGAACAGCAGAAGAAAATCCTCATATGATAGCCGAATGTGTGAAGGTTTGCATGGAAGATGATCAAGTAGATGGCATATTTATCACAGGCTTTTTTGGAGGTTTTAAGGATATCATTGCACCGCATGTGGCCGAATTAGAGGAGAAGGCCTCACACGATATGGTTGATTTAGTACAAAAATATACAAAGCCTCTTTTTGTGCACACCAGTTTTGCCAGAGACCAGATAAAATCCCTTGATATATTGAAGGCTGCTGGGGTGCCAGTTATTGAATCCTCTGAAAGGACCGCCCAGTGTCTGAGTGCACTGATGCACTTTTCCATCAATCAGAAGAAGATTACCCGAATGCATATACCCACAGGAGCAGCTAAAGACCGCCCTTATGTGAAAAAGCTCTTTCAAAAGGTAAGGGAAGAAAAAAGGCATAATCTGCTGGAGACAGAATCAAGAGAGTTACTTAAGGAATATCACATCTCTTTGCCAGAAGCGGAATTAGCGGATAGTATCGAGAAGGCGATTGAGATAGGCAATGCAATGAGATATCCGCTGGCAATGAAGGTAGTCAGCCCAGACATTATCCATAAATCCGATGCAGGGGGTATAAAGCTGGGCCTCAATAATCACGAGGATATTAAAACTGCCTTTAAAGAAATAGTAACAAATGCTGAGAAGGTAGTAGAAAAAAAGAATATTGCAGGAACCCTTATCTCACCTATGGCAAAAAAGGGGCAGGAGTGCATCATCGGGATGATCCGGGATGCACAATTTGGCCCGGTTATCATGTTTGGTTTAGGTGGGATATTTGTTGAGGTTCTAAAGGATGTTTCCTTCAGGGTAACCCCACTGGCAGCGGAAGATATTGATGAAATGGTCAAAGAAATAAAAGGGTATAAAATCTTAACCGGAATAAGAGGGGAGAAGCCAAAGGATATTGATGCCATAAAAGATATTCTTGCCAGGCTCTCTGAGATTGCCATTGACAATCCTGAAATTAAAGAGATCGATTTAAATCCGGTGATTGTCCATGAAAAGGGTGCATCCATTGTGGATTCCCGGGTAATTATCGGGTGATGCAATAGTTCACCACAGAGACGCAGAGAACGCTGAGTTAAAGAATTTTTTATCTTTCCGTCTTCCGTGGAATGTAAAGCATATTCCACTGGGTTCAACGGAAAGCAAAATACTCACCCACCAGGGGTGCAACTGCTTGTCCACTCAGCAGGTCACCCTAAACCTTACTGCTGATACAGTCACAATGAAAAAATGAAAAATTTTAGCTATGCAGTAAATAGGCAACAATGACTTCTATCGTCCTGTCTTCAGCAGGGCTGATCAATTTCCCCTTGTCCCGCTGTTATTGAGCCAAGGGGAGAATCATTCATCTCTGCGTTCTCTGCGTCTCTGTGGTTAATTTCTTTGTGTCTGCAGTTTCAATAAAAGGAGGAAAAAATGAAATTTGAATGTATTATTTACGAAAAGAATAAAGGAATAGCCACAATTAAATTGAATAGGCCACAGGTATTGAATGCCATGAACAAACAACTCTGGCTCGATTTTCAGGTAGCCTTAGAGGATGTGAAGAATGATCCTGAAATAAAGGTCTTGATTATCACAGGAGAGGGAAGGGCATTTTCCACTGGGGCGGATCTCAAGGATTCAAAGGACAGGAGTATAGAGGACTATCGAGATTACCTTGTTGAGCTTCAAGAGACCTCACGAAAGATAATCCGTTTTGAAAAACCGATAATCGCAGCGATCAATGGCTATGCATTAGGATCAGGCTATGAGCTGGCCCTTGCATGTGATATCCGGTTAGCTGCAGAAGAGGCAAAGATTGGCTCCCCAGAGGCTAGAGTTACATCGTCTGTTACCGGAGGCGCAATGAGATTGGTCCAGGACCTGATAGGCCCTGGAAAGGCCAAAGAGCTTCTCTTTACCTCAGAATATATCGACGGTATTGAGGCTGAAAGAATTGGTCTGGTTAATAAGGCTGTTCCCTTGGATCAACTTATGGAAAAAACAAAAGAAATGGCCAGAAAAATTGCAGAAAACTCGGCCTTTTCCATTAAAATGATTAAAAAAGGCCTTAATATGGCACGGGGTGAGGTGAGCCTTGAGGCATTAATGGACTATGAAATTGAGGCCTGTTTGGCTTGCGTGTTTACAAAAGAACGGCAGGAATCTCTCAAGGAATTTGAGGAGAGGAAAAAATGATTAGCTTTATTCAAACCACATAATTTGACCGGAGCCCTTACCTATATTTATCATTTTACTCTTTTGTGCAGCCAGAAACAGGGTGTTTCCTTGTACCGTTATATCGGTTACACACCAATCAATATCCCTGGTTGTCCACGCTGGGGAAAGGCTCAAGCCTTCTCTCCGGTAGACGATCAGGTTTGCTTTCGTATAGAAATTTATATTTTGCAGATATTTTACAGGGTTAATATTTTTTATGGCTACAATATCCATCTCGCCATCTCCGTCAATATCGGCTATCACGAGCCTGCTGTTAAAAGGAATCGTGGGTGGCAGATCCCCTTCAACATTTTCTTCTTCCAACCTGATAGCATTGTTAGTGCCTCCGAGTCCCTTTTTCCCGCTCCATATAATAGCACCTGCACGGTCCCACACAGAGAGATTGGATTCTCCCACTAAATTAGGCTCTCCTAATCCAATCCATTCCGCTTCTTGGTCCTTATTAAGGTCAAAAAGGGCTAACGTATAAAACTGCCCTCCCTCGAGCTCAGGCAGTTTTTCACCTTTTGTTAATTTTCCTCCTTCACCATACTTCATACCATATATCCGGCCACTGAAAAACTCACCAACCTTTGAGTCCTGAAAAAGCAGGAGGGGTTTATTTGAAACAGGATCCTTTACCACCTGCATATGGCCTGTAAGCCGATCAAGCCTTTTAAACCCACCAGTCCATGCAAACACAGTGCTTCTGGCCCTTACACCATAACGGCTTACCAGATAGATCTCTGCCTTTCCATTATTGTCCACATCGCCAACACTCACCTTAAAAAAATCCTCGCCAATACCAGCATTAAGACTATCCTTGAGAGCAAATGATGCCCCGTGCATTGTATAAAGGAGCAATTTTTTTCTTCCTAACACAACCAGCTCTACGCCTCCTTTTCCATCCAGGTCTCCCATGTCAAAGGCCATCACAGACATACCTACTGAAATCTTACCTGTTGGTTTAAAACCCTGATATTCCTTCGTGGGCTTAAAAACGAGACCCTTTTCTGTGGCTTGCGGCTCCTTTTTATCACTCCCTATTTGTGAAAAGATACTCTTTTCTGTCAGCGGCTGTGATAACACAGTGGCCTTTTCCGCTATTTTTTTGGCAGGTTTACCCGCCGTTTGTGTAGTGGTTAGTATTTCCTTTCCTTCTATGAGTGCTCGTAATTGATATGCCACATCAGACAATTGTGGGATCAACTGTTCTTCATCCACTGCCTTAGAGAGCCTTGTCAATTTGGATCCATCTTTTTCTAACGCAATAAGGGATAGATCCAGGCTATAGCCACCCCCTATGGCGGTGATGCTGCCAAAGATGGCATAATCTGCCGTAACTCTCCTAGCCAACTCCTCTGCTCTTTTTTGAGACGTGATTCCCTTTTCTTCTTTTTCGCTCAAAAGAGGAGTGTATTTCTCATCAGGCACAATCTCTATCCCCGTCCCTGAGATGCGGGAAACGAGCATACTTTTAATCCCCTGACCAAGGTATGCCTTCGATTGATCAGCATAGATAGCCAAGGGAAAGAGGACCAGCGTCTTCGTAGATGAACTGGCCGGCACAGGATGGAAAAAAATGATAGATAATACAAAAAGACCTATGATTGTACTGAAAGGAGTGCGTGGTTTTCTCGACATGCAATGAATGATAAAGAAAAATGGAATCAAAGTCAAACCCAAAAAAACACAAAAAACCCGGGGTTTTACGAACCCCGGGTAGTTTGATTCACCAACTTCTTAAATATGCATCTTAGAAGTGAATCTTCCAGACAGCTCCGTAATAGGTCATCTCACCTTCCTTGGTTACCACTCCATTGTTTATTTGTTCCCCATAGTCTATTTTACCGATTTCAGGAGTTACCGTGAAACCTTTTGCAATGGTGATATTCAGTTGAGCATACATAGAGGAGGCATCATCTTCCCATGTTCCAGGTCTGTCAAGCTCATACTCAACGGACCCATAGCCTACCTCAAAACTCATCGTATCGCTGAACTTCATGCCAGCGGTTAATCCAAAGCCCATACCATCTTCGTCTACTACTTTTGTGCCGTCAAAAAATGCACCAAGTCCTGTGTGATATAAATCTCCCCATTCTTTGCCGTTCTGAGTCATCCAGATTTGGCCGTTCACATACCCAGGTCCAAATCCAGCCTTTGCGGTGATACCATACACCATACCGTCAACGCCGTAGCTCGCGTCAGTAGCCGTATTGACTATATCAACGCTCGACCACCCGAGAAATGGCACAAGGGCGATTGACCCAAGTTTTAGTGAATAGGTTGCCTCTAATTTAGGTATGGTAGTATCAACGTCGTATCCTGCTGCGCCTGTAACAGTAGGCCTATTTGGCTCTACCAAGGCTACTGTAAGGCCTCCCACTCTCAGCTGAAACTGGGCCTGTCGGAGATCTCCAACCCAAAAACCGTAACCGCCTGCGGTACCGCCCGCTTCGCATTGCCCACAGATCGTGGCATTGAGATAAAGCGGTGACCATGTATGGCCAATAAGAAGGCTTCCGCCACCAAAGTCCCACATACCCCACCATTGTCTGTACACACTTGCGCTCCATGGCCTTATTTCAACATTAGCACTCATGTTGTCCCATTTGAACATTGCACCAAACCGGCTGGTTCCATTATCTTGCACATCCCACCGTAGATCGCTATCATCGAAATTCGTTCCTGTCGCTTCTTTTGAGCGATCTTCAAAAAAGGTATCCATCCACACCCTGCCGTAAAAAGAAACCGACTTATCAGCAGCAATAGCGGGTACAGTGAATGCAACCATCAGTGCAACAGCTGAAAGTAAAACTAATAATTTTCGCATAACTCTTTCCTCCTAAGTGTTTTAAGTTTAAAAAAATAACCGAAATTGAAAAAAATAAACCTCCTTCACCTCCTTTCTTTCTGGAAATAAAAACATTTTGTGCTTTCTAACACTTAAAGATAAAAATGTCAAGGACTTTTTGGGTAAAATGATTTGTTATTTTTATGTAATTGCGGAGAATTTGGCACTATCATATAATAAATAGGTAGAATTCAGTTCCCTAAAAATAGAATAATCAACGGGCCACAGACGACTCACCACTGGCGTAGTAATTACATCTTCAAAACAGAATAATACTGACCGTGCCGGTCAATTTTGTCTCCGACTGCGGTGCCGCAAAATCGGCAGCGGTACTCATATTTGTCACCTTCAGGTAAGATCAAAAGAAGGGATTTTATTACTGGCACTGCCTTTCCACATTTGGGGCAGTAAAGCTCTGTGGCCTCGAATTCACCGTAACTTGATTGATTGTATCCCTTCTTGTTTGCAGAAGAATATCTAAATGGTCCCTGCATATTCATAAATAATTTCCTTTTTTCTTCGAGTGTGTTAATAACTCCTATATTTTACAAAGAGAGTGAAAAAATGCAAGCATGTTTCATGGTTAAGGCATTGATAAATAAAAAAACCACATAACAACTCAGATATTTACATAACTTTTGAAATTTTTGAAAGGAGAAAGGAATGAAAATCAAACACATTGACCACATAGGAATAGCTGTCAATAGCATTGAGGAGGGAAAAAAATTTTTTACTGATATGCTGGGATTAAAACTCCAGAAGACAGAGACCATTGAAGAACAAAAGGTAAAGACAGGCTTTTTTCCCATTACCGACAGTGAGCTGGAACTGCTTGAATCAACATCACCGGATGGACCTGTGGCAAAATACATTGCCTCACGAGGTGAGGGAGTACAGCATATTGCATTCAGGGTAGAAAATATTGATGAGGCACTGAAAGAGCTCAAGGAAAAGGGGGTCCGGCTCATTGACCAGAAACCCCGTACGGGTGCCGGAGGAGCCAAAATCGCGTTTATCCATCCCAAAGAGTCGCATGGTGTATTGGTGGAGCTTTGCGAGAAATAATGTAATGATAATAGACTGTCATACCCACATCTTTCCACCTGAGTTCAGGGATAAAAGGGAGAATTTTTTCGACGGCGAGGCAGCTTTCAAGTTGCTTTACAATGTTCCTGGGTCAAAACTTGCCGGGGCAGAAGAACTTATTAGGAATATGGATAATGAGGGAGTAGATAAATCAATCGTGTTTGGTTTCCCATGGAAAACAAGTGACTATTTCAAACGAAATAATGACTATATACTCAATGTAGTCGAAAGATACAGGGACAGATTGATAGGCTTTAGCACATTTTCCCCCTTGGCCAAAGACGCTGAAAAAGAACTTGAAAGGTGCCTGAAATCAGGCCTTTCCGGGGTCGGAGAACTTGCCTTCTATGCATCAACTATTTCAGAAAATACCATTAAAGCCTTTTGGCCCATTGCAGAAATAGCTCAAAAATTTGACGTACCCATTCTTCTGCACACAAATGAATCTGTTGGCCACTATTACCCTGGAAAGACACCTATGACGTTGAAAGAGATATACGATTTTCTGCACTCCTTTCCAGATAACAAAATCATCCTCGCCCACTGGGGAGGAGGAATCTTTTTCTACTATCTAATGAAAAAGGTGGTCAAAGAGGTTTTAAAAAACACATGGTTTGATACCGCTGCCTCCCCGTATCTTTATGACAAAGAGATCTACTCTATTTCCACAAATATAGTGAACTTAGATAAGATACTATTTGGAAGCGATTTCCCCCTTATTAAACCAAGCCGTTACTTCGAGGAGATGAAAGTTGCAGGCCTGTCCAAAGATGCCATAGGAAAGATATGCGGGGATAATGCTGCATCTCTGTTAAAAATAGGTTAAGCATTCACAGGTTCGGTTTAGTTACATCATCTGATACGGATCAACATCAATTATCATTCTTACTCCGCTCGAACTCAGGATCCGGGTAGAGAATGTTTCTACCTCTTTTAATAGTTGGTTGAGGTATCTTGAGGTGCGGGATTTTATGAGAATCTGCTGGCGATATTTTCCTTTTAGCTTTGCCATAGGGGCCTCAACAGGCCCAAGAACCTCTACAGGGCTTTTTCTTTTTAACTGCTTTTTTATGGTGTTGCGGATCTTCATTCCAATATGGGCCGCTATTTTTTCTGTTTTTGTTTTACTGTTTCCAAGAAAGCGCACATTGGCTATTAAGGAAAATGGCGGATAGTTAACCTGCCGCCTGAGGGCTATTTCCTGGGAAAAAAACCTCTTATAGTTGTGATCCTTTGTAGCAGTTATTGCATAGTGTGATGGATTGAATGTCTGGATGATAACCTCTCCTGGCGCATTGCCTCTACCAGTTCTTCCTGCCACCTGGGAAAGTAATTGAAAGGTAACCTCCCCAGCACGAAAATCCGGGTAATTGAGTGACAGATCAGCAGAGATTACCCCAACAAGAGTCACATTGGGAAAATCGTGGCCCTTGGTAACCATCTGTGTCCCAACGAGAATATCCGTTTCGTGCTGCGTAAACCGCTTCAAAACATGTTGTACCTCCCCCTTACGTTTCATCGTATCTCTGTCCATTCTCTCTACCCGTGCCTTCGGAAATAGATCCTCTAATACCTCCACTACCCTTTGTGTACCAAACCCATATGGCTTTAAGTCTTCACGATTACAGGCCGGGCACCTGTTCGGTGGTCTTATGGAAAAGCCACAGTAATGACAGAGCAGATTGTTTCCGTATTTATGATAGGTCAAACTTACCTCACAGTTCGGGCACCTGATAGTCTCTCCGCAAAATCTGCAAAGATAAAGAGAGCTGAATCCCCTTCTGTTTAAAAACAGAATAGTTTGTTTTTTCTGCCTCAGATTTTCCTCGATAGCCTCCTTTAAGGGCGGGCTCATAATACTCTCGTCCTGTGCAGCGGAACTCTTTTCAAATTGTGCCATATCTATGACTTTTATATCTGGTAGTTCTCTTTTGAGAATTCTTTTCGGCATGGTGAGAAAGCCATATTTTCCTATTGCAGCATTCTGGTAAGACTGGACGGATGGGGTTCCGGAACCAAGTATAACAACAGCATCTGAGAGTTTTGCCCTTACAATGGCAGCATCCCTTGCCTGGTAGCGGAATTTCTCTTCCTGCTTATAGGAGAGATCATGTTCCTCATCAACAATAATACAACCGAGCCTGGAAAGAGGGGCAAAAAGAGCTGATCTGGCTCCTATAACAACATCGGCATCTCCCTTTGCTATCCTGATCCATTGATCATATCGTTCCCCTTTTGAAAGAGCGCTGTGAAGTATGGCAACCCTATCTTTAAAGCGGGCCTTGAAAAGAGACGCCAATGAAACAGTCAGGGCGATCTCTGGCACCATTATTATGGATTGCTTCCCTAATTCTTTGGCAGTCCTAGCAGCATGATAATAGACCTCTGTTTTACCGCTGTCAGTTATGCCATGCAGGAGATAGGTAAAAAAGGCATCGCGCTTAAGTTTTTCGGATATCCTTTCTGCCACCTCCTTTTGTTTTGAATTGAGAGAAGGTGGATCAAGTGAAAAATAAAAAGTTTCATCTCCTATATCCCTCACAACCGGTCTGCGGGTTTTCTTCAAAAATCCACGCATCATCCATTTATCCACGAGATAGGCCCCATTGCTAAAGGTATTTTTTATCTCACGCAAGGGAACCTCTTTCTTTTTGATCATCATCTTTAAAAATTCATCTTCATTTCTGGGAAGCCTTTTCCGATCAAAAAGTGATCTGTCAATAGTTGCTCCTTTCTTTACTGTAATGAACACCACTTTTAAAAGGCCAACCCTGTCCAGCCATCCTTTGGAGGGCATCCTTGTGTCATCAGGAGTTTGCACATTTAACCCTGTTGGGAGGGCACCTTTTATTACCAGGCCAATTGGGTATAGATAATAGTGCGACAACCATTCAAAGAATTCAACCATCTGTGGAGGGAAAAGTGGATACGCGTCAATGACAGTGATTATGTCTTTTACACCCCTTCTTTTTTCGGGCGGGATGATCCTAAGAATATACGCGGTTATCTGTCGTCCTGAGAAAGAAACAAGAACCCTTTTGCCCACGGCTACCTTCTCTATGAGCTCTTCGGTTACTGTATAGGTAAATGTTCCACTGACTGGCAGGGCAACGGCGACCTGAACATATATCTTTTGGAAAGTTTCGGGCATAGGCGATCAATTTTCTGCCTTATGTTTGTTTTGAATATGTATAATAATATTTTAGGTAATGTTCTAAACTGCAATCGCACATAAATCTGTATAGAAAAATGGTTCAGGTGAGACTTTGGTTTTTGATTGTTAATTACTCCTCTTGCTGCTTAAGGTCACTCTGAATGAAATTGTCCCTGATAAGGGGTATATCAAAAAGAGATACATCAATAGGTAAGTTTGCTTTAATGTCCATTACAGAATATTCTTCTATTATTTCTCCTTTATATGAATAGACAATCTGGAACGGATACCAGACATGCTCCATGAACTCAATATAGTTGGAAAAACGAAATCGGTAATCACCATATCTGAGAATGAGGGGTAAAAATAGTTCCTTATCAACAAGAAGCCTGGCACTCCCCTCATTTTTCTCCCCAATCAGGTATGCTATAGTGCCTTCAAACCTCGTGAGGGATACTTTATCGGTGTTTATGCCCACCTCATTAAGCATTGCGAATAATCGCTCTGGATCGTGTGATAGAAGAAAAAAACGATAAATGAAATCATAACCTTCCTCATCATAGGTAATCCTCTCGTTAACAATTCTCAAGGTTTTTGAATTGTTATGGATTATGAGGCGCTTACCAGGTTGACCTGGAATCTCCGATCTATAGAGATACGGGGAACATAAAGAGACGATCTCGCCAAAATCCGTTTCCTTGTCCTGATGTAAGTCCCTAATTTTTGTATGTTGGGTTATTGTTAATGTCTTGATAGGGGCAAATTTATTGGTCATAATCCCTATAATCTGAGATGAAGGTAGTATATAAGGCAATACAATTGTTGGTAAAATAAGCATAATGAGTAAAGATAGTAAAATCAGGAAGTTTGATCTCTTTGCCATACCTCATCCATCTGAAAAATCAATCCAATGGTAAAAAAGAGGAAAAATCCTCTCCCGTCCCGGCCTATGTGCGGATTTATTACTTGTACGGTCCGATCTTCTTTATCTTAGGGTTATCTTGAAAAATAAAATAGCTCTTTTTTAATTATTCTAAATATTTTGTTAAAAATAGTTGACATATTAATTTCTTTATATTATTAAATATAAAAATTATAATATAACTATATTTAATTGTAAACAACTTGGGAAAGGAAACCTGGTGGCAGATTATATATTTTGCATGCGGAAAAAGAATAATCCCCGAATGGATGTTCGAATATGTCAGAAAAAGTGTCCTTTTAAAGACGAATGTCCAGATTTTCTGAGCTACCAAAGGAGTTCAGCTGATCAATCCTCAATCTTAAATTCAAGGTTGATCATATCACCTCTTTTGAATCCTATGGCATCAAAAAATTGAAGAAGGCCCCATTCCCGCCCGTTTACAAATGTGTATACCGTGTCGATACCTACCTTCTTCATATAATTGAGCATTTCTTCCATTCACATCCTTGCCACACCCCTTTTCCGATACGACGGGTCAACTCAAATCGTGTCTATCCAGCCAATATTCTGTGGTATACCATATTCCCATCCACGTGCGTGCCCTAAAATAAAACCTACAACCTTGCCCTCCATTTCTGCTACAAGAGATGGGAGAGGAGATTTCTTTTCCGTCAGCTCAACCTTTTTCTCCAATAATCTAGTCTCTTTTCTCCAAGAACCTGGCTGTCTATCTCGATGATCCTGTCAAGATCATCATCCCTTATTGCTCTAATAATTGGCTCTTTCCCTGATATATTTGATATGCTCTCCTCCTTTCCTATAATGAAGTTAAAGTTAGTGCTCATACCTTAGTGCGACAGCAGATAATCTTTTTTCTTATTATGGTATATATAAACGTTGTTAATGTCAAAAAAAGCTTCCTCCTGTACTAATAGCTGCTTTAAAAAGATTTACTATTGACAAAAAGATGTAACTTTGTTTAATTCAATCGTAATCCTACATGACTTAGATAAAAATAGCTAAGGAGAAAATCGATTAACATGAAAAAATTATTTATTATTTTATTAGGATCATTCATGTTGTTAATTACCTTTTTTCAGGTACCTATTTGGGCAGAAGAGCCTAAAGATATCTTATCCATTGAGGCCTATGATATGCTCAATACTGTTCCTAATACATATCTGATTGATGTCAGGACGAGAGCGGAATATCAATTGATAGGACACCCCCCAATGGCGTATCTATTCCCCTGCTTTTTCCTCACTAATAAACTGGCAAAAAAGGGGGAGAACTGGACGTATCAATTCAGCAATAATAATAAAGCCTTTGTAGAAGAAATTAGT
>Ga0180438_10004274_pt1 | contig 20679 bp, 24 predicted proteins | sample SS_ome_12_FD_132455 | JGI IMG/M metagenome (GOLD analysis project Ga0180438, IMG submission 132455) | Hypersaline lake sediment archaeal communities from the Salton Sea, California, USA - SS_3_D_2 metaG | ecosystem: Environmental > Aquatic > Non-marine Saline and Alkaline > Hypersaline >... | reverse complement strand
TGGCGGTGGCCCTTTGATCGCCTCACCCCGGAGTCCGGCCAGGCGGCCCTGGAGAGGCTGTTCAACCCAAAGGTCTGGCCGGGGGCGACGCTCTATCCGGGCCAGTATCTCTGGAAGACCGACGGCGAGGTCAGCCAATGTTCATCCAGCTACGACGGCTCCGACGAGTGCGACGACCTCGGCGCCGAAGCCATGCAGTTAGGCGCGTGGGACGAGGGCATAGGCACCATTGTGCATCACGCGCACCCCTCCGAAACCATCAATCGATGGGAGTATTACGGGCTCTATACATGGTGCTCATGGTGCCGGCTGACGGAGTGTTACAGCCTCTATCCGCCCAACGCCATCTACAAATGGGCCTTGCCGCCGGGCAGGCTGTTTTTCGGGGCGTACTTCGAGACCCCGCTGGTCACCCCGCCGTTCGAGACGTTCATGCCGAACCGCTGGTGGACGGAAATCACAGTCTGGAATGAATCGTATGCTCGCCCTCTCTACGTCAAGATGGCCCTGCCCGGTCAACCGACCGAGAAGTTTACGCTGCTGCCCCGCAAAGCCCGCACCTGGCCAGACAAGATCCCGTATGTCGGCGTGACCGAAGGGATGGGCGAGCCGGGCGTCACCGCCTACCTCCAAACTGCGCTGCAATGCGACGGGCTCGTGCTGCAGACCTCGCGGAACAAGACGGCGGCGCTGAACAACACCCGCAACCCAGAGCTTTGTTCGTCGGCGCCCCCTGGTGGATCAGGAAGCTGGTGATGCCCTGTGCCAAGAACGTGATCCACTGCTGGCTGGAGGCGATCGCCCGGTGGAAGGAGGCGGGCAAGCCGGTGCGGACCGACGCGGAGGTCGAGCGGATCTTCGTCACGAAGTGCAACCTTTGCAGGTTTTTCAGGAGACGACCATGGAAACGCTGCACGGTGTGCCGGTGCCGAGTGAACCGGAGCCGGAATCCCAGGCGAAACAAAATCCGCATGGCGACGGAGAAGTGCCCCAAGGGAAAGTGGCGAGCGGTCGCGTGATGCAGATCGTGGCCGGCTTTAGTTGCGTGGGCAAGACCACGTTCCTTCGCAGCAAGCGTTGCCGGCGGCTCACCGGCATGGGCCCGCGCAATCGAATCAACGCCCGCCCGTTCTGCGACGGCGAGGCCAAGGGCAGGCCCCAGAACAGATGCCTGTTGCACTTCTGTCTCGGCGAGCGCGACGACGACGTGTTCGATCGCCTCGACAAGTGCGACCACAAGAAGCACGCGATCGTGCTCGTCGCTCCCAGGTGTATTCACATTCACCGTCTCCTCCTGCGGCTCGAATCCCGCATCGCGAAGAAGAAGCCGATGCGGGCGGAGAAGTTGGAGAAGATCCGGGCCATGTCCGACGAGGATTACCTCAACGCACACTGCGAGGCCCTGGGGAACTTCGAGCGGCTGGGAATCCCTTGCACGATCTTGTGCGCCACAGCCAGCTACTCGCCCGTGCGCGATTGCGATGGGGACCTCGCTCGCCTGCTCAGACAACAGACGACGCTCGAAGTGGAGGAGATCGCCCGCACCACTCCCCGGCGCCGCTACGGCCGCGTGGAGCTGCCCTACGGTGTTCGCACCCGGGGGCTCGACAGGTCACCCAGCATGGACGCCGTCTTCTCGCGCGTCGACGTCCGCGGCATGAGCGTGCTGGACGTCGGCTCGGCCTACGGCGCCTGGTGCTTTGGGGCGGAGGAGATGGGCGCCGCCGGTGTGCTCGGCATCGAGCGGCAGGTTGACCGGTTCCACCGCGCGAGGCTCTACGCGAGCCTACGAGGGAGCCAGGCCATCTTCCAGAACGGCGATATCGAGACGTCGCACACACTCCAGGGGGCCGATTGCATCCTGGCACTCAACGTGTTGCACCACGTCGCCGATCCCCGGCAGGTCCTCAAGCGCCTGTGGACCGCCGCGCGACACGCCCTGGTGATCGAAGCACCGGAGGCGGACATCCCAGCCTTGAGGGACCTCCTGATTCTCCCTTCTGTCGAGGTGACCATCCTGCCGTCGGAGCTGCCGACCAAGCGCGGAAAACGCAAGATCCTGATCGCCACCAGGAGGGAGGAATCGTGACCAAGGAGGCCTTCTTCGAGCGTGTCGTCTGCATCAGCCTGGCCCGCCGGCCGGAGCGGTGGCAGGAGTTCCTGGAAGGTTTGCCCGCGGACTGGCCTTTCGGCCCTGTCGAGCGGTACGAGGCGATCGACGGCCAGCGGTGCAAGCCGCCTGCCTGGTACAAGGCCGGCGGCGGCGGCTGGGGTTGCACGCAGAGCCACCTCCGCGTGATCGAGGAGTGCCTCAACAGGGGCACCGACAGCGTCCTGTTGCTCGAGGACGACGCGGTCGCGTGCGACGGCCTGGCCGAGAAATGGAACGCGTTCGCGCGTGAGGTGCCCGCCGATTGGGAGGTGCTCTACCTCGGAGGGCAGCACCTCCACGTCCACCAGAAGGCGCCGGAGAAGATCAACGAGGACGTCTACCGGCCGCACAACGTCAACAGGACGCACGCCTGGGCCCTCCGCGGCCGAGGTCTCGAGGAAAGCTACCGGCACCTGCTGACCAATCACAAGGGCCAGGGCGCGCGGCAGATCATCGACAATCACATGGGCCGGCTGATCGAGACCGGCAAGCTCAACGCGTACTGCCCGGCCGACTGGCTCTTCTACCAGCGCGACGGCCACAGCGACGTCTGCGACAAGGACCTCAAGCTCCGCGAGTGGGAGGGCGCCGAGACCGTGGCGGCCAAGCCGACCACGCGAGCCAAGCGGTTCCCCATGCCACGGGGCGGCGGCGACCAGGCGAAGCTGATCCCCGGGGCACCCTTCGTGGCCGTGATCGGGCTGCACAGCTCGGGCACCTCGGCCCTGGCCGGCGTCTGCCATCACCTCGGCGTCCACCTCGGCAACACGTTCACCGGCTACTACGGAAGCAATGCCCGGAACCCAGACAAGGGCTGCGGTTTCGAGGCCGTCGGCCTCTGCGCGATCATCCGCCGCGGGATCCGCTGGCCGGAGAATCGCCTGCTGCGAGACGAGAGTCAGATCGAGGCCGACCTCCGCCAGTGGATCGCCAACCGGCAGCACGAGGCCCAGGCAAGGGACACGCTCGCCGGGGGCAAGCACCCCTTGCTGCTGGCCGCGCCCGAGGTCCTCACGCGGATCTGCGGCGACAACCTCAAGGTCATTCACGCGAGCCGACCGCTGGAGGAATCGATCCGGTCGTTCGTGCGACGAGAGAAGCACCGGCACGACCCGAAGCAGCTGGAGGCCCACCAGCGGTGGCTGTGGGGCAAGAAGGTCGACTTCCTCGAACGCAACGACCATCTGACCGTCGAGTACCGCGATCTTCTCCAAGATCCTGCCGGCCAGGCTCGCCGGATCGCCGAGTACCTGGGCCGCGACGAGCCGACGGAGGAGGAGCTCGGCACGATCGAGAGGTGGGTGAAGCCGGAGCAGCGGCACGTCCGGATCGAGACGCCGGACAATTTGTCCGCCGCGGGAATTATTCCGGCGGCGAAAATCATTCCAGATGCTATTCCGCGGGCGGACCTACCCGTCTGGACCTACTGGCAGCCGGGCCCGATCGGCACGCCACCGATCGTGGAGCTCATGCTTGAGTCAATCGCTCGGCACAACCCCACGGCCCAGGTCCTCGACGACGCGGCCGTGATCGAGCTGGGTGGCCAGGAGGTGCTCGACCTGACGCGCCGCCAGAAGCTCGTCAACCGCTCCGACCTGCTTCGGTTCTGGCTCTTGAAGAACTTCGGCGGGGCGTGGCTCGATGCCGACTATGTCTGCACGAAGCCGGTCGCGCCGCTGCTCGATCCCCTCGACGACGGCGTCGACTTCGTGGCCAGGCTCAATCACATCAACGGGCGCGTGGCCTCGAACGCGATCGCCAGCCGGCCTGGCGGGGACTACATCACGGCGGCCTGGGAGGAGGGGCGCCGGCGCCTGGCCGGCGGCAAGAAGATGGGCTGGCTTCAGACGGGGCCCAAGCTCCTCACCTCGCTCCGGAGCGGTCGCCTGCAGCCGCACTTGATCCCCACGACCACCTTCCCCCAGCCGGGCCAGGTCAAATTCCGCGCGACCGGCACCGACGCTCAGCACGAGAAGCAGCTCCGCCGCAAGGTGCCCGACGCGGTGGCTTTCCACACCAGCTACAGGGTGATCCGAGCCCGGAAGGCTTGGTCGCGCGACCAGCTCCTCGAGAGCGACGAGCTCCTGGGCTACTTGTTCCGCGAGGCGCTGGGCCTTGCCTGATCGCCTTTGGAATTGGCATTGCGTCAAACGTCAAGAATGACCACCATTGGCGAACCGGTCCTCCCAGGGAAGGAGTCAACGTGTCGCTACAAGATGACCGAATCACCTCGCTGCTCGTCAACATTCGGCAGCAGGATTACCCGCTGGTGATTACCCAAGAGGCGGCAAGTGCGCTTGTGGAGTGCATGCGGCGAGTCATGGATGCCGTTCCCCAGGACGACCGCGTACTTGTTCGCGCAGAGTACGACCTCATCACAAGCGCACTCTGCCACCCCGAGGGGGATCTTCCGCGGACTAATGAGCAATGCGAGCATTCCCCACGCCGCTAGCTCGTACTACGCAGACCAGCCTCCCATCGCTCTTGGCAAGGTTGTTTTGCCACTGCAAGGGGCGCAGGTTTGACAGGGAATCGCCACCGTTGGGATTGATGTGGTCGATCTCCCATCCATACTGCGAGTCCCGGTCGCCGTAGAACTCCCATCCAATCCAGGCACCGCAAGCGTCTTTCCGCCATTGGGTCTATGATCGCTTGCCGGTCACGACCGCGGCGATCGCCAGGGGCAGGCCCACCACGAGCCAAACCGTCCAGACGTTGAGCGTCGCCCCGGCGAGCTCGATGGCCGTCATGGGCCCGGCCAGGACCGGCTGGTAGTCCGGATCCGTCCAGGTCACGAGGCCGGCCCAGGAGAACGCAACCGTGAGCAGGATCGCCAAGCCTGTGAGCCCGGCCAGGGCGATCCACAGCCCGCGGCTGAGGGCTCCCGAGCTGGGCCGCCGGGCGCGTGATCGCCGGCTCTTGGGCCGGAGCCCGGCGGCACGCCAGAACTCCTCGTCGGTCATGGGTGGCGGCGGGGGCGAAGGGGTGGGCGTCTCAGGCATCGTCAGGCCCTCCAGGGGGTTGTCGGCCCATTCAGCGTGAGCCTTCTGCCCAGTCAGTGAGCGAGTCCATAAGGGCCTCCCCAGCCTCGATCGTCTGCCTGTCGGGGAAGGGCCACTCGATCACCGTCCACGCCTTCCCTTCGGTGATTCCGATCCTCCAAGACTCGAGTTGGTAGCCGCCGAGAGCATTGAGACATCGGACCTTCAGGAACACGAGCGACGACCTGTCCCCATCGCGCGAGGCGACTGCGTCCACCAGCTCGTAGCCCGAATCAGCAACGTACTTCCGCAATGCCTCCTGGGCAACGTCCATCTCCGCCGCCGTCGGCTTCCGGAATCTCGGGCCTCCCGCTACGCCGTAGGATTCCGAAGTGCTTTGGGCGGGAGCCCGGGTGGTCTCGTCGTGCCGGTAGGCGTTCCACATGCTCATGGTGAGTGACGCGACGACCAGTATGGCGACTACGGTGGCCGCCACGACAAGCGGCAATCGCTGGCTTCTGACGGTCCGGCGTCTCTTGCGCCGAGCGACCGCTCGCGTTTTGGGCTCCAAAGGCGGAGGAGGCGGCGCCTGGGATAGTCCATCCGTGTCCTGAACCTTGGGCCCGTGGTGGTCGATAGATTCAGGGGCCACGAGGTATCGCGAGCAGGCGTCACACCGGAACGTCTGTCCCGGCGAGACATCCCCCGCAGTCACCTGGTGGTTGCAGTGGGGGCAGAGCAGAGCAGTGACAGAAGGCACGATATCGCCCTCCAGTCGAGGTGGTCGTCTCCCTCCGTTATCGGTCCCGGGTGGACAACCGTCAAGCGTTTTCGCATGAGACATCACACCGGATTAGCGGTTGTCACTGACAACCGGCTTCTCGAAAAACACGCCAAAACAAGGGTCTTTAGGTTGTCAGAAAACGGGCACCGCAGAGGCCAGTCCTCAACCACAACCCATTGCAATCAAACATCTTATGAGCGCAAGCAGGCCCGTTTTCCAGCCCCATTCGAATCCTGTCCTCTCCGCTGGACTTTGATCCCGCAAGTCGTTCAATGGTAATGACTTGCGGGATTCGCTTTTCTGCCACCTTGGCGGGGATACAACCGTTTGACAACCGTTACGCCAAGTCTTACCATGATGGCGCATGAAATGGGCCCCGCGAGTTGTGCGCTCCGGAGCCCGTGACCATCACCTAGCCGAGAGGTGACGATGGTTGATTCTACCGCGCGGGCCGAGGTCGAGAAGTGGCGTCGCTGGAAGAGGAACCACCCCGACTTCCCCCTCTGCGTCCATCCCTCCGGGCGATGGTGCAAGAAGATCAAGGGACGGGTCTACTACTTCGGGCCGCTACCTGGATGGAAGGAAGCGCGCGATATCTACCGCCACGACCGCGAGTATCTTGAGGTCGGCGAGGATCCGCCCAAATCGGGCACCGGGATTAAGGTCGGCGAGCTGCTCGAAACGTACCGGAAGCACGTCGAGGGGCGCCGCGACGCAGGGGAGCTATCCGTTACCTACGCCCGGGACGTGGTCTTCGCCATCGACTTCGCCAAGAAGCACATGGTCTGCACGCGGCCGGTCAAGGCGCTCAGGCCGACCCATTTCTCGAAGCTCCGGCAAGCCGTCCGAAACACCCCGCGGAAGCTCCAGGCCCAGAAGAGCCTAATCATGGCGATTCGCGGGATATTTCGTTGGGGCTCGGAGATGGAATTGCACGAGCCGGTCCGGTTCGGCCCTGAGTTCAAGCCGCCGTCAAGCGACCAGATCGCCCAAGAACGGGAGGCCCTCGGCAGGACCCGGTTCATCGACCGGGAGGTGGTCCTATCGCTGCTGAAGCACGCCAAGCCCCACATGAAGTGCATGATCCTCCTGGGGATCAACTGCGGCTTCTACGCGTCGGACTCGATCCACCTCACGTTCAACCGGCTCCACGTCGACCACGATATCCCGCACCACGACTTCTCCCGGGTCAAGAACGGGCGACGACGGGTGGCCATGCTCTGGCCCGAGACGGTGGCCGCACTGGAAAGCTACATCCAGGGGCATCGCGGCAAGAACGAGAGCAACCGGGTGATCTTGAACCAGTACGGGCGCCCCTACACCGCCGACGCGGTCGGCCGGGGCATCCGGGCGGCCTTTCGGAACCTCGCCGACACGGCCGAGGTGACGCTGGGCCCGGGCGTCTCGATCGGCTCCCTTCGCCACACCTACGGCACCGTGGTGGACCTGGCCCACGATCAGCAGATGATCGATCTGTCGATGGGGCACGCGGCCACGGGCATGCAGAAACGGATCTACTCCCAACTCAACCTGGGCGAGCTCGACCGCCTGGCCGTGGTCGCCGAGGTGGTCCGCCAGTGGCTCTATCACGGCAAAATCGCCGGCGTTCCGCACCGCGATGGGGCACCCGATTTGCGGGTCGTCGGATAACCCCCAACATGCTGGGGCCGTGCTGGCGCGGGCCCCACATTTTGTAGGGCTTGTCCAGTGTTGATCTTGTCGGTTGTGCTGATTATCCTGGTGCTAGAACAAGGACCTGTTCAGGCGTTCACTATGGATTTCTCCGGTGCCGGGAGTAGCGGGCTCCGGGGATCGGCGGTGCCCTGACAGCAATACCGCCCCTTCTGGCCGGATGGCCGGGAGGCCACTATGCCGCACTCTACTTTGACGCCTCGCCAACGCGAGATTCTTGAGTTCGTCCGCCGACAGCTCCAGGCGGGCGTCTGCCCTACCGTCCGCGAGATCGCGGCCTACGTGGGGATTCGATGGCCCAATGGCGTTCTGTGCCACCTGGACGCACTGGATCGCAAGGGCCAGATCCGCCGGTTACCACGTCGGGCGAGGAATATCCGCCTGGCCTGATTTCCTGGCGGATTTCTTGCCGGATTCACTTGACAGATGTAGGGGATTCGCTACACTCTAGTCTGTGCGTTATTTCCTACACCCTGAGAGAGGAAGCACCCATGGTTATGTCGAGGAAGATCCGCCAGCGGCTTAATAAGCTGGTGAAGGAGCAGGGGCTCACAGTCAGCGACTTGGCGAGGAAGTCCGGGGTAGACCGGCCGACGTGCTCGCGCGTACTATCGGGCGCGCAAGACGTGATGACCGAAACGCTGGAGAAGCTCGCCGCAGCCCTTGGCTGCACGGTGGAGATTCTCACAAAGTAGAAATAGTTCGGCCCCGGAAGTGTTGGAGCACCGCCGGGGCCTGGAGACGGCAATGCCGCGCCCACCCTTACCGGGACGCGCATTGTCGCACGAAAGCAACTTTCTGACAAGAAGGTCTGCGAAAATGCGCGTCACTCTGCCGGGGGATATCAGCGTCGAGTACACGGCCCACGAGGCCGCCGACGCAATCTCCGTCCTCTCACAAGCTCTTGCCGAGGAGGCCGTCAAGGCCACCCATACGACGGCTCCGGTGCGCCGAGGCATCTCCGGCCGGTTCGAGCTTCTCAGTGACCAACGATTCTCGTTCGACGGCGACGTCTACTCGCTGGCCAGCAAGCCGACCGAGTACGCGGTCTTGGAGGTCATTCTCGATTTCGAGGGCAACGCTCCGCATGCCGAGCTCGGCGAGCGTGTCTGGGGCGAGGACCTGATGGACGACACCATCCGGAAGCGCGTGAAGGCCCTCGGGCGGAGTTTTGAGAAATTTGGGCTGCCGGTGACGACGCGCAACATCAACGAACACGGCGTCCTGGTTTCCACGTCCCGTGACGTCCCGTGATACGTCCCGTGACGTCCCGTGGCGGTTGCTAAGTTAGTCCCCGTTGAAGGAAGTGACACCAAATCAAGCAGGCACGTTTCAATGAGTGGTGACGACAACCTCCTGACCATCAACGAAGTCGCCGAGCAGCTCAACGCAACGCCGAAGCACGTCTGGCGGTTGGTCCACTCGGGCGCCCTGCCCGGTGTCGATGTCGGGCGTCCAGGTGCCAGGCGGCGGACGATCCGAATCCGACCGGAGGACGTTAAGCGGTTTGTGGAGAACCGGACGGAGAAGCAGGCACGGGAAGAAGAGGAGGTCAAGCTGCCGCCGAGCATTCGGCATCGGCTGCAAGTCGCACGAGGAGAGATTTAGGGCCGGAGGTGACCAGAGGGATGGCGGGACGCCGGCAGGGCCCGACTCCGAGAGCTGGCCGAGTCATGGAACGAGGAATGAAAACCGACGCCGGGTTTACTGGCGTGGGGCGTCCTGTGCGTCCCGAAGGCGAGAAGTGCCGGACTTCGCGAGCCGGTAACACTCGCCAAAGTCACCCTTTTTTTGAGGACTGAGGAAATGGCCAAGCGAGGCGCACCACAACGCATCCGGGCGATCCCGATCCGAATCGACCGGGTGGACGGGCCGAAGGATTGGCGTGCACAGCTCCGCACACTGTCCGAGGAAGTGAAGCGGATCAACAACGACGTCGGGTTTTTCTGGCTCCAGTGGCACCTGGACAAGGGCCACGACCAGCTCGTGCGCGAGTGGGTCGCGACGTACCGCAGAATCCAACAGGCCGACCCAAAGGGAAAGGCGCCGAAGTGCCCGGTGGAGTCGTGGCCCAAGGAACTTGGGAAACAGATCTGGCACTGGATCGTCGGCCGCCACCGAGGAGTCAATAGCCGGGTCGTCGCGCTGGCGATCAACCGGGCCAAGGCGCAATACACGACCATGCCGGCGAGCAATGGGGCGTGGAAGCGGTGGATTCGCGTGCTGTGCGGCGACGGCGAGATGCCGACGTACAGCAACCGCCTGCCGATCCCCTTCGACCGCCAGAACGGGCGACTCCAGAGAGACGACGCGGGCTATCAGTTGTCCGTGGGCGTGGCGAGGGTCGTGGAGCCCGGCAAGCGTCGCGCGACGCCGAACCAGTGGATCCTCTCGCTCAGGACCAAGGGCCGCAAGCTGGATTCACTCCGCACGATCATGGGCCGCGTGTTGGCCGGCGAGTACAAGTACATGGGCTCGTCGATCGTCGAAAACGACGACGGCTGGTACGTGCTCTTGTCGTACGAGTTGCCGCCGGTGGTCAAGGCCGACCTGAATCCGGATCGGGTGGCGCTGCTCAGCCCGGCCGTGGGTCGACCGGTCGACTTGTGGATCGACGGGCACAAGGAAGGGCTCAGGCGGAGGGGCCGGCTGATCGAGGTGCGGATGCGTGCGATCTCCGCGCAGTTCCGCAGCCGACAGAAGGCGTACCACTACGCTTCGAGTGCGTCGAAGGGCCACGGGCGCAAGCGGGCGACCCGGTCGTGGGTCCACAAGCTGGAGCGGGCGCGACAGGACCTCAAGAGCACGTACAACCAGCAGCTCGCCCACGACGTGGTCCAGCGGTGCGTACAGCTCGGGCACGGCACGCTGGTGTTCTATATGCCCGACGACCGGCGGAAGAAGACCCGGTTCTTGGAGCTGGCCGGGAAGCTCGACCGCTTCGACCGGAAGTCGAGCTGGGACTGGTTTCAGTTCAAAACGCTCTTGGCTCGCCGGTGCGAAGATGAGGGCGTGCGGTTTTGTGAGGCCGCGACTGCGGATAAGGACATGCTCCGCAAGGGGTTGTGGCAGATGTGGTGCGGAGGGCCGAAGAACGACGGGTGACCACAGGTATCGCAACTGAGGGAATCGGGCGCCATCGGGTGCGGAGGGCCGAAGAACGACGGGTGACCACAGGGTTACCGTTGCTGTACTTGCCTTCGAGAAGGGTGCGGAGGGCCGAAGAACGACGGGTGACCACAGGTGTCCAGCATCGCGCTCCGCTGGCGCTGCTGGTGCGGAGGGCCGAAGAACGACGGGTGACCACAGGCATCCAACGGAAGACCTTGCCGTAGACGTCGGTGCGGAGGGCCGAAGAACGACGGGTGACCACAGGACGGCCTGGGTGATAGACGGCCACGCAAGTGGTGCGGAGGGCCGAAGAACGACGGGTGACCACAGGATCAAGCCCCAGTGGCTCGAGCAGATGTCGGTGCGGAGGGCCCAAGAACGACGCGGGTGACCACAGGGGTGCTTCTCCTCAGTCTGGGGTGCGGAGGGTCGTGAATGAAGGGCTACTGCGAATCGTGTTTTTACCCCATTCCGAGAGGGCGCCGGTTTTGTAGCGTCGAGTGCCTGCGGATGGGTCAATCTCTCCAAAGACAGAAGGAGCTAACCGATGGACTGGAAACAGCGGATCCTGGAAATCAACACCCTCCTGACGACGCAGCGGACGTGCGCGTTCCGCGTGGCCAGGCAGCTCAAGGCCGTCCATGACGACCCGGAGTTCCTGGCGTCCGACGAGGTGGCCGGCGACGAGCTCCGGGCCATCGCCTACCTGGACCGGTTCGCCGTCGCCCTGTTCGTGGTGATCCCCGAGGAACGATCGCCCTACCTTGACCTGGCGGCCATGCTCGCCACCAACCCGAAAGAAGAGGCGTGGGCCGACGGCGACCTTTCCGCCATGTACCAGGCCGTCCTGGATCGCGAGAGCGAGCGGGCCGCCGATCGGCCGGAGGCCTCGGCGAGCCGGCCGAGCTACAAGGCGAAGTACGAGGAGGCCATGGAGAGTCTCCGCCAGGCCGAGGCGCGGATCAGGCAACTCGAGACGGAGCTGGAGTTGTACCGGCGCGGCGAGCTTGCCGCCGCGTGACCGCGGCAGGATGCCCTACGAGTCGAAGCAGCAGAGGCCCTACGATGATCGACGTCACGCCTGGATTGTACTACGCGATCGCCAGCGTCTGGACGGGCAAGCTCGTCTACGTCGGCAGGTCGGAGGGGGCGGCGGCCAGCCGAATGGTCGCGGGCACGACGTGGGGCAAATCCCAGGACCGCCAAGAGGCGATCCGGATCGTGAAGGAGAAGGCCCAGAACCTGAGGGAGGCAAGACTCAGCGCGGGGTAGAGCAGTTGGTAGCTCAGGAGGTTCATAACCTCCAGGTCGATGGTTCGAATCCATCCCCCGCCATTTCTCTTTTTGAGAACACCCCGCGGCGATCTCGGCTGATCCGAGCGCTGCGCAACCGTTCCGGTGGACCGGATCGTCGCGGGGCCCTGATGGAGACCCGCCATGACCACGGCCAAGCAGCTGATCGCCCGCCGGCGATTCCGGTTCTGCGTTTGCCCGGGGTGCCAGGCGGAGCTCCACCTCTACCTCCACGACCGCTACGGCCGCTGCCCGAGTTGCGGCGAGACGATCGATCGGCCGGACCTGATGTGCCCGGTGGAGGACTACGAGGTCTTTTATCGCGAGCGCTCACTACGTCGCCGGGCGGCCCGTTGGATCCGCCGGCTGTGGGATTGGATTCTCTGCAGGAAGGAGAAGCAGGATGCTCGTTCTAAAGCGAATGAAAGACGAGGACGTGGTGATCGGCGACGACAACATCCGCGTCCGCGTCACTGAGTGCGGGCCGCACTTCGTGAAGCTCGGCTTCACGGCCGACCGCGAGACCCCCGTCCACCGCGCCGAGGTCTACAACGCCTTGATCTCTCAAGGCGACACCTTGCCCGAGGTCGGCGTTCTCAAACAGCACCACCTGGGCCCACAGCCCGGCTACTGCTTTCTCGGTCTGAATCTGACCGAGCCCGAGATGGAGATCTTCCAGGCCGCCGTGGCGGCGATCGGCGCCACGAGCGAGCGGTCGGTCGAAGAAGCCGTCGTCGCCATGGCTCGGGCCGCACTGCGGACTATTCCCGGCACTGACCTCACGAAGGAGGAGCGAATCGATGGCCACCCCATGCGTGCCCCAGAAGGAGGAGCTCTCCAGGCTCATGAAACAGGAGGTTGCGAGGCTCCACTCTGAGCAGGCTCGCCGCGACAAGGAGGCGGCGCGGCTGACCACCGAGGCGGCGCGGCTGACCACCGAGGCGGCGCGGCTGACCACCGAGGCGGCGCGGCTGACCGCGCAGGTGGCCGAGGTCCGCAGCGCGATGACCGCCGAGAGGGAGCAGCACGGCAAGGTCCAGGAGCGGCTGGCCAGGCACATCGGGCGGCTGGAGCGCGAGCTCAACCGGCTCAGGCCTGGCACCAAGGCGCAGCTCCGCGAGCAGCTGGGCACGGCCGAGTCGCGGCTGCGGATGATCGCGGGCCTCCGCGCGGCGATCAACCGGCGGCCGGCCGACTGGCACCTGGCGTTCCAGGCGGCGAGCATCGCCGAGCGGTACTTCGAGGAAGCGCCCGTGAAGAGCGCGTGAACACGGCCCGGGGTTCGGTTTCAGTCGGTGCAGGTTTCGCACGAGTGAATCGCCCTGGAAGGCGGAGGCGAGAGGTTCTTCGTCGGGCGGCCCCAGAGAGCGGGTAAGACAAGCACGACAGCCCACGGCAGCCGGAATCATGCCGGCACATAGAACCGCGGGCCTTCATCACAAAGTGAGGAAGACGACCCAATGAGCAATGACATCACCATCACTGACGTGGGCCCGGTCGAGGCCTTGAACATTCCGATCCACCCTGGCGTGACCGTCCTCCTGGGCCGCAACGACTGCGGCAAGAGCCAGTCGCTCGATGCCGTGTCGCGCCTGGCTGGTGGGAAGACCCCATTGACGTGCCGGGACGACGCGGCGGCCGGCTACGTCGAGGGCCTGGGGATCAAGATCGCGGTCAGGCGGTCGCCCCGGCGCACCGGCGAGCTGGAGGCGCTCTCCCTCGAGGGCCGGCTCTCGATCGCCGACCTGGTCGACCCCAAGCTCAAGGACCCGGTGGCCGCGGACCGGCAGCGGGTCAAGGCCCTGTTGTCGCTCCAAGGCGTGGAGGCCGACATTCATCGGTTCGCCGACCTGATCCATGAGGACCTGGCCACGATCGCGTCGACGGAGACGCTCACATCCGGCGACCTGGTGGAGATGGCAGCCCGGCTCAAGCGCGACCTCGAGGCGGCCAGCCGCAAGCAGGCCGACCAGGCCAAGAAAGCGGAGGACGAGCAGCGGGCCTGCGAGTCGGCGTTCAAGGACCTCGACCTGACGGCTCCGCACGACGCGGAGCAACTGCAGGGGGCGCTGGAGACGGCGATCCAGAACAAGGCGTCGCTGGCGGCCTCTGCGTCCGACGCGGCCCTGGCCCAGGAGCGGGCCCAGCAGGCCCGGCAATCGCTCGACGCGGCCGCGGCCGATCAGTCGGGCCCGACCGTCACCGAGGCCAAGGCCGCCGAGGAGCAGGCCCTGGATGCGAAGCAGAGGGCCTGGGCCCAGGTGCGGAAGCTGGAGACCGAGCTGGCCGAGGCCAAGCGGATCGCCGAGCAGGCCGACATGAAGGCCGGAAACGCCGAGCAGGCCACCCGGGCGGCCGTCGATCGGGAGCTGATTCTCAAGGGCTGGAGGGAGACGATCGAGGCGGCCGAGCAAGTCCAGCCTGTGCCGCCGGAGATGCTCACAGCCGCGGACGATCGGATCACCGAGGCCCGCAAGGCCGTCGAGCAGGGCGTCCTGGTCCGCCGCGGGCTCGAAAAGCTCGACGAGGCGCACGCACTCCAGGAGAGTCGCAAGCGGCACGAGCTGGCCGCGGAAAGCTACCGGGAGGCCGCCCAGGGCACCGACGACGTGCTGAGCCAGGCGGTCAACAGCCCGGCCCTGAGCGTCAAGCGGGGCCGGCTGATCACGCAGCACCCAAGCCGTGGCGAGGTCTTCTACGCCGAGAGGAGCGACGGCATCCGCTGGAAGCTGGCGATCGACGAGTGCGTGCGGATCGTTCGGCTGCTGGGGCTCGAGCAGACGGCGATCCTCATGGTGCCCCAGCAGGCGTGGAGCGAGCTCGACCCGACCAACCAGCGGGCGATCGCCGAGTACGCCAAGAGCAAAGGCGTCTGCATCGTCACGGCGCAGGCGACCGACGGCGACCTCAGGGCGGAGCTGTTTGGCCAGGAGTCTTGAGAAAAGGTGAGCGGGGAAGCCGGAATGCTATCCAGGACAAAAAGGCACAGGCTTGACGGCCCGGAGAGACGGGCATTCCAGGAGCCGGCCGGCGGGGAGCGGTGAGAAAGGAAGGTGAGTCATGAAGTGCGAAGGTTGTGGAGAGTATACATCTGAGGTGCAAGTGCCCGGCGTCGGGTGGATGCACTGGAGGTGTGAGGTGAATCGCCTTCTGGGCGTGCTCGACGAGGAGCGGACGAGGGGGTTGTGGGACTGCGGCTGCGGGCACGTCAACGGCGCGAATCTATCGAGGTGCGCCGTTTGTGAGCGGCGGCCGCTGGAGGTGATCGAGGTGGGTGCCGGAGCGGACGCAAAACCCGCTGAGAGCAGGGACGTGTCAGCGCTCTACGGCCAGCGGCTCGCGTGCTACCAGGGCGGCGCGCTGGTCACGAAGAAGGCGCAGCCCTACACCACGCGGCTGAACGACGAGAACGCGCGGTTCTACGGCGGGCACCACTTCGTCTGCGAGTCGCTCACACGGTTGGCCGCCGAGATCATCAGCCAGGCCCTTGGGCTCGAGCTGGTCGAGGGGCCATTTCCAATCGAGGAGGACGACAACGATGCCTGAAGCTCAAGCTCACCACATCGAATGCACGAACGACGAGTACCACGCCCGCGAGGAGTGGAGCCAGTCGCAATTCAAGGTGCTGCCGGAGCACCCCGAGCTATTCGAGGGCTTTCACGTCACCCATCGCTGGACGCGGCAGCCGACGGCCGACATGGAACTCGGTTCGCACCTCCACGGCGTGCTGCTCGAAGGCGAAGAGCTGGTCCTGATCCCCGACGACGTGCTCACCAAGAACGGCCAGCGCCGCGGCAAGAACTGGGACGCCTGGTGCGAGGAGCATCCCAACAACCCCGGCATTCTGCCCAAAGACGCTCAGCGAATCCAGGCCATGATCGACGGCTGCCGGGCGGACCCGGAGATCGCGTCGATGCTCGGCGCTGAGGGCGAGGTCGAGCACACGATCGTCTGGGAGCACGAGGAGACCGGGCTGCCCCTGCGGGCCCGGCTGGACAAGATCGCCCGCTACGGCGAGCCCTACATGATCGTCGATCTGAAGGCCACCAACATCGACGTCGGAAACCAGCGGGCCGTCTCGTCCAAAATCTACGAGTTCAGCTACCACCAGCAGGCCGCCCACTACCTCGACGCGGCGACGCTGCTCTACGGCGCGCCCCTGGGATTCGTGTTTCTGTTCGTCCGCAACAAGCCGCCCTACAACGCGGTGGCGTGGACCCTCGGCGAGCAGGACGTCGAGCTGGGGCGCCGGCACAACCGCGCCGCGCTGCTCGACCTGCGATCACGGCTTGACTCAAGCAACTGGCGAGGGCCTCGGTTCGGCCAGGTCAATACCGTGTTCTTGCCCGGCTACGCCTACTCGGACGACCCCCTCGGACTGCCGCCGGCAGCGCCCGAGCCCTACGACGATTTCGACGGCTACCAATAAATAACATCGGAGACAACTCATGAGTACCGACATGACACCGGCGCAGGCTACCCCTAAGCCCCCCTCGATCGCGCAGCCACGGCTGCCGTACCACCCCGCGCTGCAGGATCGCTTCGGAATCGGGATCACCGAATGGCGGGCGCTGGTCGAGTCGACTTTCCCCGCGGCCAAGACGGTGGGCGCCGTGATCCTGGCGCTGGCCTACTGCAAGTCGCGCAACCTCGACCCCTTCAAGAAGACGGTCCACATCGTGCCGATCTGGGACAACCAGCGCCGATGCGAGGTCGAGACGGTGTGGCCCGGCATCGCGGAGTACCGGACCACGGCCGCCAGGACCGGGTCTTACGCCGGCCACGACGAGGCCACGCACGGGCCGATGGTCGAGGAGACGTGGGACGACAAGGACGGTCCGGTGACCGTCCGGTTTCCCGAGTGGTCCCAGATCACCGTGTATCGGATCGTGCAGTGCCAGCGGTGTGCGTTTCCGGGTCCGAAGGTCTACTGGATGGAGACCTACGCGCACAAAAAGAACAAGTGCCCCAACAGCATGTGGGCGCAACGCCCGATCGGGATGTTGGACAAGTGCGCCGAGGCCGCGGCCCTACGCGGCGCGTTCCCCGAGGAGTATGGCGGCGAGCCAACCTTCGAGGAGTGGGGCGGGTTTCGCTGGCACGGCCGCGCGGCGATCGACGCGGAGTCGAGTACGGTGACGACGCCGAAGATCGAGGGACCGCGCACGCAGCAGCCGTCGGAGACCGCGGACACGACCCAGGACGCCCCGGAGCCCGAGGCGACCGAGCAGCCGCCGGTCGAGGCGGAAGCGGCGCCAGCGGCCGCCGAGGAGCCTGAGGGTGAATACACCGACCCGACGCCGCTGGAGGAGTGGCTCGGGACCATGGTGGCCACGATCACGACGGCCAAGGAGGTCGCCTACGCCCGCGAGCAGCTGGCGGAGGACACCACGCTCAACGACCAGGAGCGGGCGGTCGTGGCCGAGGCCATCGACAAGAAGGCCAAGGGCCTGAAAGGGAAATCATGAAGAGCACGGTCAGTAACAACGGCACACAGGTGACGGTTCGGACGGGCGATCTCGTGACCGGCTTCGCTGTGGCCAGCCCGGCGCCGTCGTCGGGACGGTCGATCCCGCAGGGTGGTGGAGAATCGTGGATGGTGAATTGAGGACAGTACGCAAGGAGGACCAGAACCACGACCGGGGATGACGCTACCGGCGCGGATTACCAAGGAGACCGAGAAGGTGACCTACCCCCAACAACACGACGGCTGCCTGCACTGCCACGGGCACGAGTCCGTCTGCGAGACCATGCACGGGATGCTGGGCCGCCTCCTGTTGCTCGAGGCCCGCATGGACATGCTCCGGGCGGCCTTCAAGAAGCCAAACCAAGAGGGGCCTGCGATGGCATCGCGGACGGAAGAAACGAAGAAGCAGCCGCTGACCAAGCGGCAGGCCGAGGTGTTGACCTTTTTGATCGAGTTCACCCTCAGCCGCGGCTACCAACCGTCCATGCGAGAGATCGCCGATCACTTTGGGTGGTCGAGCAAGGCGGCGACCATCTCGCATTTCAAGGCGTTCGAGCGGAAGGGATGGATCGAGCCGGTCGAGCACCGGTCCCGCGCCGTGCGAGTGATCGGCGGGCTGAACATCGAGTTGCGGCACGGGGAGTAGGCCATGGCGGGCGACTGGATCAAGGTCCGACACGACATCCACACTGACCCCGCGGTCATCGCAATAGCGGACCGCCTGGGCGTCAGCGAGGACGAGGTCGTGGGCAAGCTGATCCGGGTCTGGGTCTGGGCTGATCAGCAGACCCACGACGGTAACGCTGCCGGCGTTACCAAATCGTTTCTCGACCGTTACCTAAGCGCTACCGGAATGGCCGACGCGATGGTGGACGTGGGGTGGTTGGCCGAGAGCGACGACGGGATCTCGATCCCCAACTTCGACCGTCACATTTCCCAAAGTGCGAAGACGCGAGCACTTACAGCGAGGCGCGTGGCCAAGATTAAGGCCAAAAAGGGTAACGCTCCGACCGTTACCAAAGCGTTACCTCCTCTTCTCTTCTCTAACTCTGACTCTGAATCTTCTTTGAAGCTACCAGAAGGTGTGGTTCTTGCGCAGGTCCAGGGGGTGTTGGAAGAGTGGCTGGACTATCGAAAGAAGCTCGGCAAACCCTACAAGGACCCGAAGCACCAGCTCGAGCTGTTGCTGGGCAAGTACCCAGACCCCGAGGACCTCAAGGACGCGATCGAGTGGTCGATCGCCAACGGCTACCAGGGATGTTACCCCCCAGGAGGAAAACGTGACCGACAAATGCGACTCGCCGACTCAGGAGCAAGGCACCCCGACGACCGAGATCGGTGGTAAGCTCGGCCGGACGGTCCAGCGGGTTGACGCGAAGCTGGCTGAAAGCACGCTGGCCGAGCAGTACGCCGAGCAACTCAAATACCGGGACCAGGAGTCCGAGGCCCAGGTGCGAAGGCGGCGGCTGGCGAGGTTCGACCGGAGCGTCGGCGCCAGATACGCGAAGGCGAGCCTCGACAACTTCGAGACGCGGGGCCAGGCAGACCACGCGGTCCTGTGCGCCCTGATCACCTACTCGACGCGCATGGACGACGAGGTTGCCCAAGGGAACGGGATCCTGCTCTACGGCCCGGCCGGGACGGGGAAAGATCACCTGCTCGTGGGCCTGGCTCGCCAGGCGATCATGGACCACGGCCTCGACGTGGGCTTTGCGAGCGGGGTCGACCTGTTCATGCTGATGCGCGCGGCGATCAAGAAAGGGTCGGACGAGCGGGATGTCCTTAAGGTGCTCGTGGCGCCGGACATCCTTCTGCTGAGCGATCCTGCGCCGCCGCGAGGGGCTGTGACCGACTACCAGGCCCAGGCGATCTACCAGGTCGTGGACGCCCGCTACCGGGCGATGAGGCCCACCTGGGTCTCGCTCAACGTCAAGAGCTCCCAGGACGCGGACGATCGCCTCGGGCCCCAGGCGGTCGACCGGCTGACCCACGGGGCCCTGGTACTGAAGTGCGAGTGGCCGAGCTACCGGCGAGCGAGAGATTGAGATGGACAGAATCCCTGACACGCAGCACGATGCGCACGAGGCAGCCAAGGAGACTGCGGCGCTGCTGAGGTCCCGGGCCCTGGCGGCGATACGGCAGAGGCCTTACGGGCTGACGGCCGACCAGGTGGCCGCGGTCCTCGGCAAGAGCGTGTTGTCGATCCGGCCGAGGATCACCGAGCTGAAGCAGGACGGGGAGATCGTCGACTCGGGGGAGCGGAGGGCCAACGCGTCGGGGCGGCGGGCGGCCGTGTTCGTGGTGGCCGCGGACAGGCAACTCACCATGTTTTGAGGGAAGCGATGAAGACGCCAGCTGAAGAGCAGCGCGACGTGGCCGAGGAGTGTTGGGCCAAGGCCCTGCGGAACGACTGGTATCCGGGCGTGGTGAACCTCGAGGCGAGGATCTCGTCGCTGGTCGAGGAGCTGATCGCAAAGTGTGGGATCGAGAGCCCTGAAGCGATGAGCAAAGAGCAGCAGGACGAAGCCGTAGGGCTCGTGCTGCGAGCCGTGGATGTGACGGGGATCAGGTGCTGCCTGCGAACCTTGGGCCATGAGCTTCACGCCAGGCAGCTGGCAGCCTCGGAGGGAAACTGACATGCCACGACGACTCAACGAACGAGCAGTCGAGTACGCGTTCGTGTTCCACCACCTGGGGCGGCTCGCGCCGCGGACGGTGCTCGACGTGGGCACGGGCACGACCGCCCTGCCGGCCCTGTTGGACACCTGCGGCTACGACGTGACCGCGATCGACAACGTCACCGACTACTGGCCGAAGGGGATGGAGAACAAGCACTGGGACGTGCTCGACGACGACATCCGCGCCCCGAAGCTCGAGGGGCAGTTCGACGCGGTGGTCTGCGTGAGTGTCATCGAGCACATCCTGGAGTACTACCAGGCGCTCGACGGCCTGGCCAAGCTGACCAAGCCGGGCGGCCACATCATCATGACGTGCCCGTACAACACGTCGATCGGCAGCGAGAACTGCTACTCGCTCGAAGGATCCTACGGAAAGAAGCACCCGTACATCTGCCGGCAGCTGACGCGACCGGCCCTGTCGCAGTGGCTCGAGCGATCGGGCGTGCGGATCGTCGCCCAGGAGTGGTGGCAGGTCTTCGACTCGGACGTTTGGTCGGTGGGCAAGCTGATCCAGCCGCCCG
>Ga0180438_10004273_pt1 | contig 20686 bp, 22 predicted proteins | sample SS_ome_12_FD_132455 | JGI IMG/M metagenome (GOLD analysis project Ga0180438, IMG submission 132455) | Hypersaline lake sediment archaeal communities from the Salton Sea, California, USA - SS_3_D_2 metaG | ecosystem: Environmental > Aquatic > Non-marine Saline and Alkaline > Hypersaline >... | reverse complement strand
CCAGATGATGGTATGAGTTTACCAATCAGGGTTACACCCGGTGGACTTAACTACTACAGAGCAGGGACGGCAGATAGAATTGTTCCTCTAGATACAGGGGCAAAGCTCAACACTGGTGATGTATTTATGGAAGAGATCCGTAAGCGTATCAGAGAAGCTTTCTTCATTGATCAGTTGCAGTTACTAGAAGGACCACAGATGACGGCTACTGAAGTTCTACAAAGAACAGAAGAGAAGCTACGACTACTAGGTCCAGTCCTTGGTAGACTACATTTTGAATTCTTAAAACCACTCATCGATAGAATGATAGGGATCATGGGAAGAAGAGGACTATTACCTCCTAACCCGCCACAAGAGCTTAAAGAGTTAGATCTAAAAGTTCGTTTCAGTTCGATGATTGCTAGGTCGCAACGCGCAAGTGAAGCAGACAATATCTCAAGAGTTATCAACATTATGGCTCCAGTTATCCAAGCTCAGCCAGAAATAATGGACAACATAGACGGAGATGGTATGCTTGACTTCATTGGTGACATCTTCAACGTTCCTCATGAAATCTTCAGGAAGGACAGAGAAGTGGCTCAATTAAGACAGAGTAGACAACAACAACAGCTAGAGGCAGCGGAACTAGAAAGACAGAAACTTCAAAGTGAGTCTGCTAGAAATCTAGGTGTTCAAATAGGTACGGGAGAGTAGAACGATGGGTAGATCGGGAAAGAAGGTAGAGACAGAAGTCTCGAATATTAGCTATCTAAAAGAAGTGTTCGAAACAGAACGCGGAAGGAATTGCTTGTACGACCTGTGCAAGAAATTTCACTATTTCAGTTCCTCTTATCAAGGTGATGTTAACGATATGCTGTTCAGAGAAGGTGAACGGAATGTGATCAATTACATCATGACAATGCTAAAACAAAACCCAGCAAAAATACTGGATGAATTTCGTAGACGACAACAGGAGGAAATGGAGTATGAAAATTAATTTTTGGAAATTTCTGGTACACTTATTACATGATAATCGGGGAAGTGTATCACTTACAGGAGGAGATGCCGGAGCTAGTGCAGGAGATGGAGCTGGCGATAGTGGACTACCTGCTGGAGCAGATGGGGGACAAACCGCAGTTGTTGATGAAAACGTCGATCCTGCCGGTGGTGTCGCCGACGGACCAGCTGTACTTTCTAATCTGTCGGAAGAAATAAGACAGGATCCAAGCCTAAAAGTTTTTATGGATGACAAAGGTAACGTAAACTACGAAAACCTGGTCAAGTCATACGTTCATGCACAAAAGAAGATGGGTGAGAAAGGAGTTAAACTCCCTGACAACCATTCTACAGACGAGGAATGGGCTAACTTTTACAATATGGTTAGACCATCTGAAATCGACAAATATGAGTTAAACAATAGTCTTAACGAAGGGGTATCATTAGATGAAGAATTATTCACAGGTTTTAGAGAAACTGCGCATAGAGCTGGACTCTCTCAGAAACAAGCTCAGGGTATTCTTGACTGGTTTAATGGAGTTAGCGCAGAGAGTCAGGCAACTATCTCCAGCCAAAAAGAAGAAGGATATCAAAAAGAAGTAGAAGCTTTGAAGGCAGATTGGGGAGAAGGCTTCCAAAGAGAAGTTGGACTTGCCAGCCGAGCCTTAAAAGAGTTTGCTGATGAAGATACAGTTAAGTACCTAAAGGACTCAGGTCTTGATGGTAACGTCAAATTAATACGTCTTTTCAACAAAATTGGTCATGGACTTGTCGAAGATAAGTTCGATAACGAGTCTCACGGTACATTCGGCGTCACAAAAGAGGATGCTCAACGCAAGATGGCGGCAATTTACGCTGATCAATCTCATGCCTACTGGGACAAGGAACATCCTTCGCACAAATTTGCAGTCGAAGAAATGATGAAATTACAAGAAGCTACACTTAGATAGTATTGACAAAAATCGGCACAGTGATATCCTATTGTGAAGTATTCCTTGGGACAATCGCTCTGCCGATCCTTTTTTAGTGGAAGCTAGGAAAGACCCCTTGTTGGACAATCTTACCGAAAACAATTTGAAATTTTATTTTACTAACCTTTGGAGGATATTATGTCTCAACAAATCCCTACGGCACACGTAAAGCAATATAGCGCTAACGTGTTCCATTTATCACAACAGAAAGGTTCTAGACTTCGTGCTTTCGTAAGACAAGAAAGTTTAAACGGAAAGTCTGGTTTCTTTGATAGAATCGGGCAAGCTGTTGCTCAAAAGAAAGTATCTCGTCACAGTGATACTCCACAAATCGACACTCCACATAGTAGACGTAGAGTCACTATGGTGGACTACGAATATGCTGATCTAGTTGATGATCAAGATAAAATTCGTACAATTTTTGATCCAACGAACCCATATGCTCAAGCAGCTGTTTGGGGTCTTGGACGTGCTATGGATGATGAAATCATCTCTGGTGCTTTAGGTACTGCTTTTGGTGGTGAAGAAGGATCAGTTTCTGTTTCTCTTCCTAACTCTCAAAAAGTAGCTGCTCACGATGGTGCTACTGCTACAGGTGTTAACCTTAACGTTAGAACTCTTCGTAGAATCAAAGAGAAATTCGATGCAAACGATGTTGATGAGTCTATCCGTAAATACGGTGCTATCACATCTTCACAACTTCAAGCTCTACTTGCTGAAACTGAAACTACTAGTTCAGACTTCAACACTGTTAAGGCTTTAGTACAAGGTGACATCGACATGTTCATGGGCTTCAAGTTTATCAGAACTGAAAGACTTGGACGTTCAAGCTCTAACATCACTTATGATGTAGCTGATGGTTCTGTTGGTGCAGGTGCTGGTACTATTACAGCTGCTAACTCTCGTCGTTGTATCTTCTGGGCACAAGACGGTGTTCTTCTTGCAGTTGGTATGGATATCAAAGTTGATATCGGTCCAAGACGTGATAAATCAATGGCTACTCAGGTATACGCCGCTTTATCTCTTGGTGCTACCAGAATGGAAGAGGAAAAAGTAGTTGAGTGTCTTTGCTCTGAATAATAACTTGGGGTAATCCCTAATTAGTGAGGTATTAAAATGGCAACATTAAATGCAACAAACTACCAAGCTTCAAGGGTTGATGAACCCGCAAGCAAGGTTAGTGTTAAAGAACAACACGGACGATTGAGAAGACTTTACGACTCAATCACTTTATCAGCTGAATTAGCGTTAAACGACGTTATCAAAGCTGGTGTACTTCCTTCGGGAGCTAAAATCATGGACGCTAGACTTATCTTCCCTAACGATGGTACTTCTGGTCAACTTGACTTTGGATGGGCTTCTAACGGAAGTGATGCCGCTGATCAAGACGGTCTTTTCGCAGGCGCTACTGAAGGTGACTTCGGTGCAGGTGCTATCGACGCTAAGATGCTTGGAACAGCTGCTGGTTACAACATGGAGTTCGCTGCTGAAACAGAGCTAGAACTATTCTGTGTTGAAGCTTCTACAGCTTCTAACGGTAATCTTTTACAATGGGAAGTAATCTACTTAGTAGATTAATTCATACCGTATCTACTCTGACCCTCTGGTTAACGCCGGGGGGTCTTTTTATATTGAGGTTTAGATGGCAGCAACCAACGAAGATATTTGTAATTCGGCGTTAGCTAAACTAGGAGCCGAAGAGATAACAAGTCTGAGTGATAACACACGCCGGGCTAAACTCTGTAACAGACAATTTACCAAGATAAGAGACAGACTTCTTAGATCTCACCCTTGGAACTTTGCAATCAAGAGAGCTTCTTTGACTGCAAATGGTAACACTCCTGCGTTTGAGTACGAGCAAGAGTTCGACTTACCGGCTGACTATCTTAGGGGAGTTAGAGAAGAATACAAAGATACTGACTGGAAAATTGAAGGTCAAAAACTTTTAGCAAATCAAGAAACAATTAATTTAGTATATATAGCTCAGATAACGGATCCCACAGAGTTCGATCCAAGTTTCGATGAGCTTCTAGCTACACAACTAGCTTACGAACTAGCTTACCCGATGGTTCAAAGCAGCTCGTTGAAACAGTTAATGAAAGAAGAGTTAGATGAACTTAAACGTGATGTTAGATCATTCGACGCTCAAGAGGGGTTCCCAGAAGAATTGGAAGCAAATGAGTTCCTTATAGCGAGGCAGTAGTGAGTAAATTCAATAAAGGACAAACTTCTTTTTCAGCTGGTGAAGTTAGCGATAAATTCAAAGGTCGTACTGACCTAGAAGAATATTCACAAGCCTGTGACCGATTGGAAAATTTTGTCGTTCAAAGGCAGGGTGGTGTTGTAAAAAGACCTGGCTCTAGGTACATCTCCGACTTAGTAGCCGTACAGTTTGAGGGGGACAGGATCGTCCCTTTCTCATTTTCTAAAACGGAGAGCTATATATTAGTATTCAATTCGCTTACTGCTTCATTAACTCCTGCAAGGATATTCAAATCTGATGGGACAGAAGCTACAGTGGACTTTACCGACTTTATATCTGTTGGGACTATCTCTGGATACGATCCTAAAAACTGGAAGTACGCTCAGTCAGGTGACATACTTGTACTAACGTATTCTGAACCAGGGAGTGCAGGTGAATCATCTTCTACAGAAATTACTTCAACTACTGGAATTGCTCCAGTTATGTTGTTTAGAACTGATCCTGATACTTTTTCTCTCGTATCTTTTAGCGATCCTAATTTTTTAACTAGGATCCCCAGCGTCGGTAAGGTTAACCCGGCAATCAATAGACCTTATCTAGATCCAAACACAGATCCAGATCTTAGAATGTATATTGATAACGTAAGCGTCGGAACAGGAAGACTTCTATCCATAGTGGATAGTAACAACGATCCTGTACCTTTCTTTAAATTCGGACACACGTTCGGACCTACTGGGACACTCGATAGGGTGGGAGCTTTTTTTAAACTATCCGACGGTACTAGAACAGGTGTTGTATATGGTGAAGGTTGGTTCAGTGATAAACTACAGGTGTCAGGTGACATTGATATAGCTACAGATGTAGTTACTTCAACAGGTCATGACTACCGTACTAGAGATAGAATTAGATTGAACCAAACAGGGGCACCAGGAACTACTGATCCCGTTATTTCGGGACATCCTCTCACATCTGATGGGTATGGCATTTTCTACTGTCGGGCTTTAACAGCTAATACGTTAGCTTTCTATACAACGCTGGCTGACGCTGACGCTGATACAAACAGAATCGACTTTACTGATGCAGGTGATAGGGGAATAAGGCTTCAGGCGTATGAGATGTCTGATATCAACGTTACAGTTGAAGTGGAGCTTCCAGCTGCCTTTATAAACGCAACAGGGGCTACAGATGACTGGCAGGAATCAGCATGGTCAGGAGAGCAAGGGTTTCCTAGAAGTGTAGCGTTCCACGAACAAAGACTTTTCTTTGGTGGAACATTCAAGCAGCCTGATACCATTTGGGGCAGTCAAGTAGGAAATATTTTCAACTTTATGGCTAGGAGACTAGACCAAGATACAACTACTCCAACTACAAACACAACTACTCCGGCTCCAAGGTCGGGACAACCTTTCGTATTAAGCGGGGATGTCCTTCCTACAGATCCGGTAGGCTTCACGATAGCGTCGAAGCAAGCAAATATTATACAATGGCTAGAGAGCCAGAACGCTCTACTAGTTGGATCACTGGGATCGGAGTACACCATTACTGGTGGAGATTCTATAATTTCAAACGAAGCAATCTTCGTAAAAAAGCAGACAGACTATGGATCAAACAATGTGGAAGCTGTTTCTGTTGGGAATAGCACTTTATTTGTTAGTAGAGATGGTCGTCGAGTTCGTAATTTTAAGTTTAATAGAGATAACGGTTCCTATATATCTCTCAACCTTAATCTCTTAGCTGAACACATTGTCTTTAGGGGCTTTGACGGAGCAGCCTCTTCTACTCTAAAGAATGTAGAATTTGTAGAAATGCACTATCAACCAAGTAGAGATACTGTGTGGTGCCTTACTTCAAACGACGAACTTGTAGCACTAACTTTATCTAGAGAAGCAAATATAACAGCGTGGCACTATCACAGCACACGCTCAGGTGATAAAATTAAATCTCTTGCAGTGATCCCATCAAGCAATGGTACATATGATGAGCTTTGGGTAATTGCAGAGAGAAGTATTAACGGGTCTACCGTTAGATATTTAGAAAAAATGGGTGACGATTTCGAGCATGATGTATTGAATAATACCTCATCCGACGACGACGATACTCCTTGGTACAGCGACAGCGCACTCAAGGTTACACTTGGATCAATGACTAATATTGTTACAGGTCTATCTCACCTTGAAGGCGAAACAGTTGATGCTCTAGCGGGGGACACAATCGACAAGGGGTTGGTTGTAGCTGGAGGTCAAATTACACTAAGCAGTTCCTATCCTGCAGGAACTGTAGTCGTTGTAGGTCTTCGTTACCTATCTCGTCTAAGAACATTAGACGTAGAGGCAGGAGGTGACTTTGGAACAAGTCAAGGGGCTAGACAGAGAGTTGATCAACTTAGAGTTAGGCTGTATAAATCTCAAGGCGGATCTTATGGAAACGCCAATCAAACAACTTTATTCGACTTAGAGTATGAAGATAACAACGTAGTGACAGAGATAAGACGACTAGACTTTGAAATAAGTCCAGACATGGACAATCAAATTCTTATCGAACATGACGATCCTGTTCCTTTCAATATAGTAAACATAGTACATAGAGGAGTCTCGTATGATTGATATCAAGAGCTTCTCTTGCGACCACCTAGAGGTGTTTGAGCCAAAGGGTCAGTTTGAAAATCTGCATAGAGACATGGAGAGGAATTTACTAGATATTAGTAAAACCATTTTGACCATATTTTTTGGTAGTCGTGTATTAGCTATTGTTGGTGTCACTAAGTTTAGAGAAGGCGTTGGGGAAGTTTGGTTACTACCAAGCGTACATGTAGATGAGCATAAGATAAGTTTTTACAAAACTGTTAAATCTCTTATTTATAATTTTGTATTCCCTAAAATGAACTTCCATAGACTAGAGATAGCTATATTAAAAGGGTGGGAAAAAGGAATGAAGTGGGCAAAATCACTAGGCTTTAAAGAGAGTCATACGTGTGAAGCTTACGATACTCACATGCGAGATCATGTGATCTTTTATAGGATAGAACAATGGCAGAAGGCGCAGCGGTAGCATCAATTGTCGGTACTGGGTTTAGTGTTTTCGGACAACTGAAACAGGCTAAGGCTCAGAAAGAAGCAGCCGAAGCTCAGGGAAGGGCTAAACAAGCACAGGCTTTTGAATTATTAAGAAGATCAGAATTTAACATCGACCAGCTCCAAGAAGAAGCTGAGCGGTTCAAGGCTAAACAAAGAACAGCCTTCGCTGCCAGTGGTGTAGATGTAGGTTCAGGGGTATCCTTGGTGCAATTGGAGCAATTAAATAGAGACCTAGTAGAGGAAGTGCAAGTACAAAGAGAGGAAGCTCTATTCAAAGCAAGAGCGTTAGAAGCAGGAGCTGATGTAGATACCCGACTTGCTGGGGATATAGAGAGGGCAGGTAACCTTAGTGCTTTCGGGACAACACTAGCTGGAGCAGGTAGTGTACTAGGAAGGAGTAAATAATGGCTAAAATACCTACCTCTGCATTTAATACAAGAATAAGTCTAGATGTACCTAGAACACCTACGAGGTCTATAGCTTCAGCAGGAATAGTTGAGCAGGCACAGACTAAGGCTTTAACGGGAGCAGCCGAATTTGCCGAAGGTATCGCAAAAAGAAGAGCGCTCTCTGAGAGAGATGCGTTCAGTGATAAAAACTCGATTGACTTTGCTTTAGACTCTCAGAACATTATAGACAAAAACAAGCAATCCTTTTCTGGCGAGAATACTAAGGGTTTAACTGAAGCTACTCGTTTAGAGATGGAAGAGAACCTAAACAAAAGATTGTCAGAGGCTCCAAGTTCCGATGCGGGCAGAGCCTTCGAAAGACAGGCTAAATCACAGATGCAGGGTAGACTTACTCGACTACAGGCTTTTGAAAACCAGAAGATATCTGAGTTCAACAGACAATCAGTAAGGGACACTACTTCTAATATTGCTTATTCTCAGTTCCAGGCTCCAGACCCAATCGAAGCTGAAAACCTTTTAAGACTTCATACACAAAATATTGATAAGAAAGTAGGAAATGACTTTACTGCACAGGAAGGGGCTTTGCTTAAGGCAGAGGCTAGACTGAAGGTAGCTTCAGGAACCATCTTCGCTATGATGAGAAATGGAGAACACCAGAAGGCAGCTGAGTTAGTACAGAAGAATTACCTTGGAGCATTTGACGAGAAGAGTGCTGAGAAGATGCTTAAGACTATTCAAGGAAAAGCAGTTAAAGCCACTAACGATGAGATAAGACTTCTTAAGGAAACAGAAAGGCTTCAGAAGAAAGAGTTTAAGGATAACGAAGAAAAGCTACTACAGCAATTATATATAAAGGCAGCTAGCGGAGAAAACGTAGAGGCTGAAATAATTGAGAGAGTTAGGAATAAGGAGATCTCACCTGGTAAGTTAACGTGGATAAGAAGAGAGATCATGAGTCCTAACCAGAGAGAGACTGATGATAAGGCTACATTTAATATAACTCAACGGCTTACTACCGGAGAAGATATTGATGAGATCAGAGAAGATGTTATTAATGCTACAAACTCGGGACAGATGTCCACTAAGAATGGCGCTAAAATGCTTAAAACAATTGAGCAGAGAAAGAAACGTTTAGTATCAAATCCTTTAGATAGACGTAAGTTAAAGCTTGCTGATCAGATGTTGAAAGGAGCCTTCCCTACAAAAACACCTATAGGAGGAGTTAAAATACCTGAAGCTGAACAGGAGCTAGTAGAGTTAATAGTAAAAAGAGATCAGATGGTTGAACAAGGTGCAGATCCTATTCAAGCTACTCGAGCTTTAATTAAACAAGCTCTAAGCCAAAGGACGGATAAAATACCTGTTGTACCTAGTAATTTACAAGATGACCCTTCTTTAAATGATAAGTCTATTAGACGTATTATTAGAGATAAACTTAAGAGAAAAGAAATTAACAAACAGCAAGCTGTTAAATATTTAGAAAGACACAAAGCCATGATAGAAGAGTCTAAAGTTAAAGACGAACTAGATGTTGATACTTTGTTACAATTAAGAGGCACAAATGGTCAATTTAACCGATAAGACAGTAAGGAACTCTCCCACTTTACAGGAGTATGGGAATAAAAGAGAACTAGCAAATAGCGAAGACGCTTATCTTGCGGACGCTTTTGCCGATCTAGAGGATGATAACCAGACAGGCGTTACTGACTCTCAGGTAGAGACTGATCAAAGACAAAACAGAAACGACGAAGCGAATTTCATGAAGCATATAGCAGAGATACCTCCAGCTATTGGACAAGGTTTAATGAAATCAGTCCAAGAAACAGGAAACCTCGCTATCGATATGGCAGACTGGGTGGACGACAAAATAGGTTCAGGAGAGCTGATAGATCCAGACGACAGAATTTCTTTTGCCGACAACCCAAGAAATGTATATCAGCCTGAAACAAGTACAGGAAAGGTTGTATCAGGAATTTCAAACTTCCTATTCCCTTTTGGAGCAGCCTCTAAGGTAGCTAAAGGTATTAAAGTAACAGGTAAGATAGCTAGAATAGCTAAAGCAGGTACGATTGGAGCAGCCGTTGACTTTGCTGCTTTTGATCCGCACGAACAAAGGTTGTCTAATTTAATGCAGAAAAACCCTGAACTAGCTAACCCAATTAGCCAATTTCTTGCTGCGGACAAGGACGATACAGCTGCAGAGGGAAGGTTCAAGAACGCTCTTGAGGGAATAGTTCTAGGGATTGGATCAGATGTTCTTATCGAAGGTCTTACTAAAGGTATTAAGGCTGTTAGAGGGAATCGTATCGCTAAAAATACTATAGATGACAGTGATAAACTAATGAAGAAGGCTGAAGAAGCTGAAATCGATATTACGGGCGACGATGCTCCAGCTGAGTTAGAGAAATTACAGAAAGAAATTAAAGCGGAAGAGATTGGAATTGATCCAGATCTCGAAGCTAAATTTGAAGACGCTTTTGATGCGACTAAGCCGGACGAAGACTTTGCTGGTAATATTAATCTAAATAAAATTAGATCGAGTGAAGATGTAAAGAAAATCATATCTACTACTGCTGAAGCTTTTAAAGGTGAAATAGATGAGGCTCGTAGGGGTGTCATCAAAGACCAAGAAGTTAGGGCATTAGCCACGGATCTAGGTTTATCAAGTGAAGATCTACTTTCTAGAGGCGTAGGCGAAGCGTTCAACGCTGAACAGTTAATAGCAGCTAGACGACTTCTTAATACTTCTGCTGATACAGTATTTGATTTATCGGAAAAGGCTTTTAAGGAAGGGGCAGATGAAGTTGACTCAGCGACTTTCCTAGTAGCATGGCAGAGGCATAAAGAAATACAGTCTCAGGTCTCTGGTGCAGTAGCTGAAGCTGGTAGAGCCTTAAGATCACAACAGTTTGAAGTAGGTAAATTAGGTTCAAAACAGAAGGCTAGGTATCTAGAAGATATGATGAAATCTCTCGGCGGCGAAGCTGGAGTTAAAGAGATTGCTGGGAGAATAAAAGAATTAAAAGAGTTAGGCGGTACTAAGGCATTAGCCGATGTAGCTAGACGCTCTAACGGCAGGTTCATAAAAGATGCTGTGTTTGAAACATGGATCAATAGTTTATTATCAGGTCCGAAAACACATCTAACCAATATCCTATCCAACAGCACGGTCCTAGCAGGGAGTGTCGTTGAAACAGGTTTTGCTAGAGCATCCTCGATAGCTTTTGGTGCGAAAGACTCGGTACAGGAAGGGGAAGTATATGCTCAAATATCTGGTCTTTTTGCTGGCTTTACTGATGGGATGCGTTTGGCTGGAAAAACTATCAGGGAAGGTGTTCCCGCTAGTGCAGCCACTAAATTAGATGAAGCTCCTCTACCAACATTATCAGCTGACAGTTTAACGTCACAGTTTCCAAAGTTAGATAATTTACTAAGAGAGCAAGATGGGTCTCTCAATACATTAGGTAAAGGGGTAGATCTTTTAGCTAATGTAAATAGGTTACCATCACGGTTTCTTCTTGCAGAAGATGAGTTCTTTAAAGCTGTAAATATGAGAATGAGAGTTCATCAGATGGCGACTAGAAATGGTCGTATCAGACAAGCAGCTGAAGGTCTTTCAGATACTGAAACTAAGAAGGTCATAGCAGACCTAATTGATAACCCTGGAGCAGACATAACAGCTGATTCTGTAGAGTTTGCAAAGGTAAACACATTCACAAATGACTTAGTTCCTGGGAGCTTTAGCTCCAAACTTAGTGATATTATAAAAACAGAAGTAGGTGATACAGGTATTGCTCCATTAAGAGTGGTTATGCCTTTCGTTAGAACTCCTATAAATCTATTGGAGTTTGCTCTAGATAGAACACCACTTAAATTTAACAAACTACGTACGGATCTTAGGGCAGGTGGAGCTAGACGAGATATGGCAGTAGGACGGATGGGCTTAGGGATGGGTTTCCTTGGAACATTAGGGTTCTTTGGAGCCAACGGTCTAGTAACCGGAGGTGGTCCTGCTAACAATAAGGCTAATAAGTTCATGAGATCTTCTGGGTGGCAGGCCTACTCAATTAAGATAGGAGATACCTATGTTGCTTACGACAAGCTAGACCCTTTTGGACAAGTCCTCGGGATGGCTGCAGATATGGGTACAATCTTCAATGAAGGTCTTAACGACAACAGGCAAGACAGCTTAGATCTATTAGCTACAGGTGTAGGAATAGTGGCTGAAAACATGACTCCAGAGTTTATGACTGAAAACTTGGAGAGGTTCTTAGAGATGTTCTCTCCTGGTAGGGACAGAGAACGTGCGGTCAAGGATTTCGCAGCTAATACAGCCAGTGGGTTGCTGCCCCTTTCTGGGTTTTTCAGAAACATGGCTCAGCTTGCTGATCCTACCAGAAGAGAAACTAGACCGGATCCTAATGTTGAATTTCCAGTTTTTGAAGAAATTAAGAATAAAGTAATGGGTAATATACCGGGACTATCTAGTACCCTCCCTCCAAAGAGAAATATGTTTGGAGATGAGATTGAGATCCCCGGTCCAATAAACCCAATCTCTATAACTAAAAAGAAAAATGACCCAGTCATTGATCGAATGGTTGAACTTGGTATGAACTCAGTACTAAGGAATAAGGAACCTCTACCGGGCGAAACTCACCTTGTAGTCGATATGCCTCAAAAGTTTGTTAAAAAACGCTTTGCAGGTAAGGACGTAACGATCAGGTTAGATGCTGATCAATATGATAGGTTTGTTATGTTATCAGCTGGTAAAGATCTTAAGTCAGTAAACCAGACATTAAAACAAGCTCTCGCTTCAGAGATGAAAACCAAACAACTAACCAATGCACTTGGTGGGACTGAAGAGTCTGAGCGTTTAGCTTTTAAAAAGATAATTAGTCAGTATAGAAAGCTTGCTAGACAGCAGCTTCTATCTGAAGATAAGACCATATTTGATGAAATGATGGAAGAGTCGGCTAACAGGCGTGATGCTTTTAATCCGACAAATTTCAGGTAAACTTAAGTATGCACTAGAATAACCCAAAAGGAGTTGAGGCATGGGCAGACAATCAATAGAAGGATTTTCGTATCAAGGGGCACTCGAGGATTTCGATACCCTAACCAAACTAGCAAGAAAACGTTTCGTAACGGTAATGCCACTTGGAACAAACAGGTCGGCACTAGACGTTATCACGAACGGTCTATTCGTTTCCGGCGCAGGGAACAGGGTAGTGGAGGTAGGATCTACTGACTCACTAGTCGTTCTAACCGCTCACGGTGCGTTCGAAGGCGACGTTATCAGACTAAACACAACAGCCAATACGATCTCTCAGCAAGAGATTGCGATCAAGGAAATCGTAGATGCTAACAGTTTCCTCTTGGAAGGACGGCTCGATGCTGATCTAACTGCAGGGGATACATTCGATATTATGAGGGGTGTCTCTCAGACGTTTACTTCATCAGGTGGTATCACTACCGGACCTATCCAGTTCACACTGGATGGAACAGACGTAACAGTCAACGAAGACACAGTTACTCCTGCTAACAACAGACCTCTACCAGTCAAACTTACTGGTGTAACAGGTGACATCAACATCACAGCAGGTGATCTAAACGTACAACTACAACATACAGGAGCTACTCCTGATAGTGTCCAGATCGGTGACGGCACAGAGATCCTACTCATCAATGCAGATGGATCACTCAACGCTACAGTTATAGCTACTGACCTAGACATCAGAGACCTAGCGGCTTCACAGGACAACGTTGCCATCTCGGATGGTACAGATACCCTAGCAATCAACGCTGACGGCTCGATCAACACAACAATATCAGCGACGGACCTCGATATACGAGATCTCTCACAGGCGCAAGACTCCGTTGCTATCGGCGATGGTACAGACATCGTTGCTATATCAGCTGCAGGTGCTATGAGCGTAGAGTCTACTGATCTAGACATCAGAGACCTAGCGGCTTCACAGGACAACGTAGCTATATCAGATGGTATAAATACCCTTGCTGTAAATGGTGGCGGTAGTATCAACGTAGTAGCTACTGCAACAGACTTGGACATCAGAGACCTAGCACAAGGTCAGGATAGTGTAGCCATAGGTGACGGTACAGACATCGTCGCTGTATCGGCAGCAGGAGCCTTGAGTGTTGAGGCTACGGACCTTGATGTAAGGGACTTAGCAGCTTCTCAGGACAACGTCGCTATAAGCGATGGTACAGATACCCTAGCGGTAAACGCTGATGGAAGTATCAACGTTGTAGCAAGCTCTTCTCCTGCAGTAGGGTCAAGACAGTTTATTAGAAACGACTACAGCGGGACTAACGTTACTACTGGTGCTTTCGTAGAACTAACAGCTGCACTAACTCAGGCAATGAGTCAGGCTGAAATCTTCGATAGCTCAGGACAGACGCTAGAGATAGCTACTGGATCAGGTGGTTCAGAGGTTGTTCGCTTCAGAGTTTTCCCTGGTGGTAACGGATTTGTACCACTAGACAATACTATATTTGCGGCTGCAGAAAGGGTCAGTATAAGAGCTGTCTCTGCTAACGCTACCGCAGGTGAGATTAACATTAACTTCTACGCATAGTAGAACTAACCAAGGGTTACTTAATGGGATCGCCTACGATTTTTAAAGGGGCTAATGTAAAGCAGCTCAAAGACAATTTAGAATTTTTTACTGAAAGGACAGGTGACTACGTAAGAGAGTACACCAACTCAACCGTTGATCCAACATCAGTCGCTACTGCAGGAAACGCTGGCTCTATCCTTAGAGATCAGTCCGGTAACCTGTATGTAAAGCAGGATGATGGGACTACTACTAACTGGCGTGAAGTACACAAGGATAACGAAAACATTCTTGCTGTAAACGCAGACTGGGTAGCAGACTCATTCTTCTCTACTGGTAACAACGCCACCTTCGATAACGGGGGTGTATTACAGGGAGCATACGCTTCATCTTCTGTAGCCGCTGACATTATCAACGGCATACGGTCCTGGAAGCTAACACTCAATGCTGGTGCAGGCGTATCGAACAATGACTTTGTTGTAGCCGCTGCTCAGACTATCCCTCAAGGGTATAGAGGAAGACAGCTCTCGTTCCGCGTACAGTACAAATATGACGGAGCTAATGGCGATATCAATATGGTTGTTAAGGATGATACAAACAACGCCATAATAGAGACAGTTTCTCTGGATAGCTTCGATAATACAGACAACACAGCTAAAGAGGTAGAGATCAGATACTTCTGCCCTAGTGACTGTGCTTCTATTAAAGTAGGTTTTCAGGTAGCGACACACGCTACGGGATCCGAGGAGTTTATCTGGGACGACGTGATTTTACCATTATCTTCACCTATCCTTGCAGATCTAGAGGATATTCAAGTTATTAGATTGCACACAGGTAATGGACACGGCTCTACTAACACAGTTATCAGAAGGTTCGGTACTTTAGTATCTAACGAAGGACCAGAGATAGTAGAGTATACTGACTCAGCTACCCTTGGAGGCTCTCTCACTGCAAAAGAAGAATGTGAAGTTGAGATACACTACGGAGAGCAATTTGGAGGGGATGGTCACTTTGGTATCTCCCTTAACTCAACACAGTTAACAACTAGTATCCTTTCAATCACTCAAGCTGATAGGATAATGGGAGGGTCTCATAGGAACACTTTAGAAGATAGCATTTCAGGAAGTGTTATCCTTCAGCCTGGAGATGTTCTTAGGGCACATACTCAAGGTAGTGCAGACTCGGGAACACCTGATAGAGTTCACCTGATACTTAAAGCTAAAAGAAAAAAGAAAGCAGTTGTTCTTAATACTAAGAGTAGCGCTCCTTCTAGTGTTCAACTTACGTCTAACCAATCTATTGCCACAGCTACTTTTACTAAAATTAGTTTAGATAACATAGTAAAAGATGATGAGAATAACTTTGATACAACAAATAACTATTATGTCGCTCCAAGAAGCGGATGGTTTAATGTTAGTGCGGGAGCTAAGTTCTCAGGGACTGGTGGATCAATTAGATACTTCCTACTACTCTTGGTGGATGGCGCTACTAGTATTGGTAACCAGCAAGAAAACGATAACACTGGTAACGGTAGAAACTTAGATTTCAATAAGGACATCTATCTAAACGCTGGTCAGACTTTAGAGCTACAAGCTAGACAAGATTCTGGTGCTAACATGAATGTTGAAGGTGGTCTGAATACTTATATGACAGTACACGCTATCGACAAAGATGCTATTGCAGTGATCCCTCTTGGTGACACTGTTTTCATAAAAGAAGTCCAAGCGTCGGGTGTAAACGGATCAGGAACTACAGCTGCTACATATGTAACCAGAGTTATCAATACGTTAGAAGGTAACACATCTTTAGCCTCTCTTTCGGCTAATCAGATAACACTTCAGCCAGGGACTTATGACGTAGATATTAGTGGTAATTGTTATCGCGGTTCATTTCACAGGGCGAAGCTTCGGAACATTACATCAGGCTCAGATGATATCTTAGGAACGACAGAATTTTCTGCTAACGTAGATCAAGTACAAAACGTATCTAGAATACTAGGTAGAATTACTATAACAGCTCCGACAGTTTTTGAAGTACAACATAGAGCAAGTGTAACTCAAGCTAACGGGTTCGGTTTAGCTGCTGCTTTTGGTGATAACGAGACCTACCTTACTGGTAGCATAACAAAGGTTAAATAATGGCTTTATATCAAGGGAAAGATCTAGCAACATGGACATCTGAAATAAACGCTCATACCGTAGACTCGGCGATTCGAGAACTGATTGAGTATATGATACCCGGAGCAAAGTATGCTTTCTCCGACTCACCGGATTCTTACGGCAACCTAGAGATGATCAATAAACCTTCTCAGTCAGTGTTCGATGATGAACTGGTAGACTGGAAGGTAGCTGAGATTGCTCGGATCACGGCTATCATAGCAGAGCTTGATCGTATCGAGGCACTCGAAACGAGGCTCGCGGCTGTTGATCTAGACAGGGCAGTAGCACTAGAAGGGCTACAGTCTACGTGGGGGAATAAAGAATTACTTAAAAAAGAAATCCTAGACAATAACAACGAGGCTTTACTTGCAAGTTTAGAAACTCATACAGCTGCTATCGCGGCTGAGAAGACTAAAATTGCTGGTATTGAAGCGGCTCTTCTAGCTGTTGAAGGCGGTAAGCGGATCGTAGCATACATGAACGCTTTGAACTACGCTAAAGGATTGACTACTGCTCAGGTTAAGACTGTATTACAGGACGCTGACCTAAGCTTAATTAAATCCTTACTGGAAAGTGGCAGTCTTGTTACTGCAAAAGAAGAGATAGAGGCGTACACGCCGGACGGAACGCTTGTAACTCAAGGAGATAAGGACGCTATTATAGCAGAGCTCACAGCTATGGGGGTATAGATGAGATCAGAGATTAGGTTCACATTGTTTTTAATAAGCTTGGGAGCCTCCCTTGTAGCTTATGCACACGTCACCTTTGCAACAAAGGGTGAAGCTAAAAATATAAGAGAACTCTTGCATACTATCGATGCTAGGGTTTATGATATCCATACAAAATTATTTACCAAGGAGTAAGAAATGGATTTTAAATTATTACTTGATGACCTAAAGGCAAAGGGTCTAGACATGGGCGAGGATGTAGCTAAGGAATTAGTTATCTCTGTATTCGATTGGTTAAGCGCTGAAGTAGCTAAGACTGACAACAAAGTAGATGATCTTCTACTTGCTGTTTTACCAGTTGTTAGACCTATGCTTATGGATCTTATCGACAAGATCGATGGTGAAGAAGGATAGTGAAAGAATTGCTACCGACTATTTTAGGTATTGTTTTTGAAGGAATGAAAACCTGGTCTGAGGAAAGGCGGACCAGGTTCCTTAAGAAACACCACGATCTCTTGGAGGCGCTGAAGGATGCTGAAAATAAAACTTATCCAAACTACAATGATGCTGATATTGATATTATCAACGAACGCTTGCGCATCTTCTTGGAAGCGTACTGGAGTGAGCTACGAAAAAATGACGTGGCGGGTGTGCAGCAAGGAAAAGGATAAGCCTGAACTTCACCATAAAGGTTTCTGCTATGTTGATAAAGAATGTAAGCGGGTTATTTTTAGGAAGAAGTGCAGAAATAGACAGTTATTCTGTGCGTGGGGCGATCTAGATTGTATGGAAAAATATAAACTATTCCTCAAAAAGCTCCGCTAATTTCTCTCTAAAATTCTCTGGGTAAACGAAGTCTGCTATTCCTCCAGCTCTTCGAATTTTTTCAATATTATGCCATTGGAGCTTCGTTCTGCCAGCAAGCTTAAGTCCTGGTTTTGTTTTATAATATACCTCAGATTTTGAACGTTTGAGTTCCCAAGCAAAAAACCTACCACTTCGAGTGCATCCGACAATGTCTGGTATTCCCCTAATTGCCGCGGCTTCTTTAACGAAAAAGTACAGACCTGAAACACCTTTAAGCTTCTTGATCACTTTTTTCTTGAAGTCGCTCTCTAAGGGTTTCGTTTTCCTCTTGGAGTCTCTCCGCTTTCCTGCGGTTCGCATCAGCTTCAACGATAAGTCGTCCATTTTCCCTCTGGTACAGGTTTAAGTCGTCCTCTAGTCTAAAGATAACATGAACCCACATTTGTTCATAGAATAACTTTAAGGCTTCCAAAGAGTTTTGACACTTAGTAAAGTCTGTATCATTCAGTACTCTATCCATAATAGCGTAGTCTACTTCATGTATCTTAGGAGCAGCTTGATCTATCTTCTCTATGATATCTTTCATGTGACCTTTAGTTGTTTTCACTAGTGAACCTCCATCCAGTTTTTACCTATTCTGTATTCCCCATCCAGGGGTATATTGAGTTTGAAATATTCTCCTGCTTTAACGATAGAGTCAACCATTCCTTCACCTATCATTTCACAGTGACTCATAGGTAAGTTAGTTACAACTTCCCATTCGTCATGAATGTTAAGCACCTGTTGGCACTCCCAGTTAGTTTCCCAGAATATAATATTAGCTTTCTTCATAACGACAGCTCCTCCACCTTGGAGAAGAGTATTAAGTGCTTTATGGTTTGATCTTATATGTAAGTGTCTACCATCTAAAGACCGCAAGTATTTATTCTTATCAGCCTGATTCTGAACATCTCTTATGAGATCTCTTAGACCTTCTACTTTAGACAGAAAGCTTTCACGAAGCGCCGATCCAATCTTTCTATTACCTGTTTCATCTTTGGTCCCAGTAACAATTGAGCCGAGCTTAGCATTACCAGCGCCATAGATAAATGCATAAATAAATGTTTTAGCCTGGTCCCTCGTTTCGAGTTCAGCGGCTCGTTGATTCGCCTCATGTATGTCACCAGTAAGGATTTCTTTTGTATATTTTCCTCCGTCGTATCGTGATAAATAGTGAGCAAGCATACGCAGCTCGAGTCCCGAAGCATCAGCCCCGATCATATGTCCTCTTCCTGCATGGAATAAGGATCTACATTCCTTTCCTAGATACTTCCTTACGGAAGGTACTTGAGATAAATTAGGATTAGAATGGGTACAGCGACCTGTGACAGCGCCATTAGTAATAACATGTCCGTGTATCCGTCCATTTTTAACCAGTTTCGTCCAAGCATTTCTACCTGTCTTTAGGTATCCTTGGATTTTAATTCGCTCAAATAGGTCTCCAAACTCTGATGCTTCAGGATATTTGAGTCCTCTAAGCACTTCGTCATCCACCTTTGGGTTTCCTTTGTCGGTAAAAACATTAGGTTCCCATCCGTACTTTTGTTTAAAGAATTGCACAACCTGAGATCGGCTTCCAGGGTTAGGGTCATCGAAGGAAATTTTATTGTAAGAACATCCTCTTCTACGTCCCAGTTTACGATCATTTCTCTTAGGTACGACAACGCCTCCGCGTCTAATTCGTACTTGTAAGTAGGAGGAAAGTTTTCGTTTGAGATCATCGATATCCTTTCCAACTCTTCCTGCGAGTTCTTCTGCGGTTTTGGTGTCGAAAAGTATTCCATTAGTTTCTTGAATATGGATAAGTTTTTGAAATTCATGTTCTATCTCAATAGCTTCCTTGCTATAGTTCTTACTTACTAGTTTATCATAAAGTTTAGCTGTAACTAAGGCATCTTGTTTACAGTACTCGCCCATTTCAGACGTGTACTCGTCCCACGGACCGTGGAAGTCGCCTTTATATTCACCGAGCCGATGTCCCCATGATTCCAGGGAGTGTTTCCCGTAGAACTTAGGTTGTATTTCTCTATTGGAGATATCTATGTCAAATAGATTTGTGTAAATTAACCTCGATACATTGAGAGTATCGAATACTTTTCCCTGCCATTTAAACCCATAGGTTTTGGCTAAGGCAGGAAGGTCGTAGCACAATATATTGTGCCCGACCAACATATCAGAGTTAGACAGATGTTCTATCCCCTGTTTTATTTCGTCTGGACCAAACAACTTTACTCTACCGTCGTTTGCAACAGCTATACAGTGGATTTCTGTCACGTCCTCTAACTTACCATTAGCTTCGATGTCGAAGATTGTTACCATTAAGCAGTCTTTCTGGTCTTTCTTTTGGTAGTTTTCTTGACTACTTTTTTCTTAGTAGTCGTTCTCTTTGCTACCTTACGCTTAGTCTTAACTTCAACAACGTAGTCTGATCCTACTTTGTTCTCAAGTTCTAACGTAACAGTTCCTGTCTTCCCTTCGTAAAGTCCTGCGATTGCAGAGGCTACTAGAGTGTTAACTCTATTTTGTAGTACGAACACTTCTTTTACGGTTTGCTTTTCTGTTTTCATAAATACTCCTTTGTTTGTCTAGTAAGGTATTTAATACTTCCCCCACTTTGTAGTCATATTCTTTTGCTAGTGTGTTTAGAAACTTTTTGTTCTTAACCTTGATGGCTCTAACAAAAAGATCCGTTGTTGGTTCTTTTCTTTTTAACATTTAAAACTCCAGGTCATCCGGTGCATGGTTCGCGGTCTGCTCGACCTCTGCTTCCGACACATCCATCTCTTTTAATAGTTTATACATTTT
>Ga0180438_10004272_pt1 | contig 20686 bp, 27 predicted proteins | sample SS_ome_12_FD_132455 | JGI IMG/M metagenome (GOLD analysis project Ga0180438, IMG submission 132455) | Hypersaline lake sediment archaeal communities from the Salton Sea, California, USA - SS_3_D_2 metaG | ecosystem: Environmental > Aquatic > Non-marine Saline and Alkaline > Hypersaline >... | reverse complement strand
TCAGTCAGCCACCTCCCACCAGTTGCGCACCTTGCGTCAGCTACGCCTGGTGAAAAGCCGTAAGGAAGGGCGACAGGTGTACTATTCCCTGGACGATGAGCATATCTACTCTCTCTTCAAACAGGGGTTAGATCACGCCTTGCACTAACATCGTCAATAAGCGCTTTTTCCTCTATCCATTCCCATGCAATCCTCTTCTTCCTCTCCAGCCCTAACCGTGCCGCCCGACAAATGATGCCTTTCACTGTCCTGCCGATCTTCAACACCTCATCTCTGCCAATCTCCCCATTGTAATACAGCCGTATCAGGTCGTCCTCTTCCTCCGTGAACCTGGGAGCGGAGCCGTCAACCGGTAGGCCGGCAAAGTGAGCCCTGGACAGCCCCTGTTTCTTGCCTTGCTCTGTGATTGCCTTCCACGTTCTCCCTGGCAGCATGGCCATCAGATCATCTCTGGCCGCCGTCTCGTAATGCTCCCTCAGTGTTTGCAATTCGGTGTCGTCCCAAGAGCGTCGCCTTCCAGTGGAAGGGCGGTAGATCACCAGTTCCTGCTCTAGTCCACGACGCCAAAATAGCCGAGCTCGTATCTCCATTGGCCTGGGCCAGACCACAATCTTGTCGAGGAGCAGTCGCAAGAAGACGTTCTTCTGCCCGTTGGGACACTCGGGCCATCTCTCCCCCAGGTTTTCCAGAAATGCCCTAACCTGATCTCTGTCATATTCCCCTGGCACAGGCCGGCCCACTGCCTGCCCAATAGGGCGACTTTCCAAATCAGCCAACTCACGGATGCGAACCAGCCGCTTTTGTATTTGGGCGTCAATCCATTTCACCTGGTTGGCACTCAAGACACCTGTTGCCAAGTTGCCACGCAGGTTTTCGACTTCGGCCTCCAAGCGCCTCATCTCGCGGCGATAACTGGCCGCTTGCTCCTTGGCTTGCTTGTATTCGTTGGTAAGCACATCCAGTGTCTTCTCAACCATCCCCCCTGGCAACGCAACCCGGCTAAGCACGGCCTCGGTGATCGGGTCATCTAGGATGCGAGCAGTGACGATGTTGCAGGATACTTGCAACTCCTGATCTATGCACTGGTAATTTGGCCCATCGTCTCGATTGTGATAGGTCATCCTGCGAGGCACATCATGGTGACCACAGTAGAGCAGGCCGGCCAGAGGGAGGGGGTCTAAGCCCTTTCTGGGCCGGCCCTCCCCGCCACTGAAACGCTCCTGTACCTCCCAAAAGGTTGCTTCGTCAACGATAGGCGGAAAGGCGTCTTTGCTGACTACTTGGCGGCTCCAGAGACGCCAGCCGAGATAAGTAGGGTTGGTGGCAATGCTCTTTACCCGCTCCATAGTGATAGGCCAATTGCCCCCGACGTCCCGTTTAGAGCGGGTAAAGGATTTGAGATTGGCGGGCGTGTCCAGTTCAGGGGGGAAGGGTGAAAAGGCAATGCCCTTGCGCCGGCAGTAACGGGCTACTCTGATGGGGGTCATCCCTGGCACAGCCAACCGGTTGAAAATGGCTCTGACCACTTCGGCGTGGGGTTCGTAAATCCGATAGCTGTGATAGTCGGGGTTGGGGTCCCCGCTAGATAGGTTTTTGCGTGTGTCCAGGACGTAGCCTGGGGGCAGGCACTCCCCCCCGTAACGCCCCGACCTGGCTTTTAGATCCCGTGCCCCAATGAGACGGTGAGCCAGGACCTTCAGTTCATCTGCTGCCCGCTGCACTTCCATGCGGTAAAGCTGCATGTGCATGTCTTCATTGAGATTTAGTCTCATCTGGGGCGTGACGATGATAACACCATGCTCTTTGAAGAGTTCGCCCAGAGCCAGGGGGTTAATAAGGGTCACGTCACGGTATAACCTGGAGATGTGGACAACGTAGACGGCTTCGACCTGGCCGGCCTCGACCAATTGAATGAGGTAGGCCAGCCCGGGTCTGTCTTCACGGCCTTTTGTGCCTGAGATACCCAGGTCACGTTGCTCGACGTGGATCAGGTCATCGGGGTAGCCATCCTGCCGCGCCAGGTCAATCAAAGCATCCTGGGCCTCCTGACTCCAGATGTGTTTTTTGACCTGCTCGTGGGAACTGAGGCGTTGGTAGACGAAGGCCAATTTCTCATTGGATAGGCGGACCAGGTCCTCCCAACTGGTCGGCTCGGCGGGCTCGGCTCGTAGCCGGCCGCCAAAGTCATATTGCGAAGGGTCAATCATCGTTATCGCTACTGCCTTCCTCTGGCTCTGCCTCCTCCCCCATTTCATCCTTGTTGCTAAGAATCTCTTCCAAAATAGTGCCCATCCTCAATATCCACTGCAAAAGCGCCCTTTCCTGTTCTGTTATCGTTCCCTCAGCGGGTTTTTGCTTTTCAGTCATGATGCACTCCTTTCTTGTGATTGAATCTCTGGTGAGGGCCAATGCACCCCGGCCACCAGCCCCGTTGTTGTATCCCCCCCAACTACCTCCTTTCTCTATGTGATATATGGAGTCTGAGAGTCTTGACGGTTTCGCCTTAGCTCTGTGAGGGGTGTCGGCGTTTCCGTCTTCTGTCATAAGCGGTTATCCTCGCCAATCGGCCCCGAATTGGCCGGCATCTCTTTGGTCATTGCTACCTCCTGAGTTGCGACGTAGCAATTTTTTTAGCAAGATCACGTTTGACTCTTAAGACAACCCCTCTCCGTACAAGCCCTCAATGTCCTCAAACGGGATCATCCCCTCATCCTCCTTTTTCTCTTGCTCTGACTTCTTCTCCCGATCCCATGCGAAAGCCAGGATCACTATAAGCACGGTGGTCAGAATGGACCCCGTACACCCGCCCAGGACAAAGCCTGTCCAATTGGGAATGGGGATAGAAAAAACCAGGTCCCACAACACCCTCGCCTCCTCTCTTTCCTTGGTAGGGGGCCAGCCTCCCCGTTCAGGCCGGCCCACCACTTGATGTCTGCCCCCCCACTGGTCAAGATGAAGGACAGTGTACCAGTCAGTCATCCAAATCTTGCCGCCCGCGCACAATCACGAAAACTGTGCCGCAAGCCTGACACTGGTACTCGTAGCCATCTGTTAAGATGGTAGAATGGTGGTGTAGCAGGGCTTCGGCCTACGCTACGGGAACGGCGGCCACCTCGCTCACGGGCAGTGTCGCCGTTTCCTTTTCTGCTATCAGCCTGTCGGCAGTCGCTATGCCTCTCTCTGTCAGTTGCGTATCTCTTTGGGCTCCAACCCTCGAGCCTAAGACCTCCTCTTGCTCCGCCTCAGAGAGTCCCAGGTAAATGCACACATCTGACAGCATCAGTGCCGCCTCTGGTAAGTCTGTTGCCAGGTCAATCTGGTCTTGCTCCAGATCCATTCTGAGAGCCCTCAAACTTGTGATCACGCTCCTGCGGTCCACGGTTCTCACCTCCCTTCCGTTACAGGTCTATCACCTTTTGATCTTCCCCACTAGTCAACTCCCGATGGATCACCCCTCCCTGTTGCAACTGGGGTAACACCGCGACCTGGACCGGAGGCTGCTTGATCTTGGCTGCTGAGCGATCCCGTATGTCGGATACCTTCTCAGCCATGCCCATGACTTTCTCGATCCCCATATCCAAGCCGTCCACCCTGATACCAGCATCACGCCGACCCAGAAGCAAGCCCCCAAGGGCCACGAACGGCAAGGCCAGCGTGGCCAGCAAGGCCCACGTCGCCAGGACGTCGGCATCCACGCCAGTCAGCCACAGCCACACCTCGCGCAGCAGCCACAGGGCAAAGCACGAGGTGCCCAATATCACTATAAAACAACCAAACTTGAAGTACCTTTTCATTGTTGCTCCTCCACGTCCTGAGCCCTTCGACTGTGCTCAGGACAGGCTTGTCGAAAGGCTGACTGACTGCCTGCCCACTCACCACACACCCAAAAAGCGCCTGCCTGGGCCGATTTTGAGCGCGTACGGAGCCACCGGTCAGGCAGTCAGTGCCAGTTTGTGGCGATACCGATGTAGCAAGGCGTTGTTTTCTCTGCCCCAGTCCAGCAACCGGCTGGCCCGACTGCTGCCCGGTCGGTTCCCGGTCTCGTGTTCTAGCGCGTCTTTGAGCCAGGGCCGGCCCTTGTCGTAGTGGGCACCGATCAGGCTGATCACCGTCTCCCGGGCGTCAAAGCCCGTCTCAGACTCCGTCTCTGGCAACGTCCCCGCGCACTCCGCGTCAAAATCAGGCCACCCTGCCATAAGAGGGTCGCCATGAGGCAAATGGGTAAGCTCCCTATCGGTGAGCCTGGCGACCTGCAGGCGATGGTGGCACCAGGAGACGATCACAAAGGCATCGCCAAGGCCCAGCAGGTAATCAGCCCTGGGGGAAGGCCCCCCGACCACCACCTTGGAGGCGTCGTAGTCCTCCACCCTCAAAGCCAGCTTGCCTGCCAGGTTGCGCCGGATTGAGCGGTCCTGGAACATCTGCATGTCGGGGTGCTGTGTAACCAGCATGACGTGACAGCCAGCCCCACCGCCCTGGGATACAAGCTTCCTCAGCATCTCACGGGAAACGTCGTCGCCTTGCTTGCCGATGAGCTCCTGGACCTCCTCCACCACCACGACAAGGCGCGGCCGGCCTGCACCGTCGTTGTGGGTATACCGGTCCCTCATCTCCCTGACACACCATGATAGCATGTTGCGGGTTTCCTCGATGGTCGTCACTAGTGGGCCAATCCGGTTAGAGCAGTGAGCCAGAGGCTTCAGGCTATCCCCATACTTCAAGTCGGCCATGGCCAATCTCACCGAGGGGTCTTGACTCAGTTGGGCGATAGCGCCCCGGACCGCCGTAGACTTGCCGCTCCGAGTCTCACCGGCCACCAGCATGTGGGCCAGTTTGTCATCAAAACCCAACCGGATCACTGAACCCGCTTCGCTCTTGCCCACGATCCATCTACCTTGCCCCCTGGGGTACTTGCCCAGAGATGAAAGGCGGATGTCCTTCTCTGCCAGGTCGTCGCTCCAGTCGGCCTCCATTCGCACCCATCGGCCATGCATGTAGACGGCGAGGTGGGAAAAGTCCCAGGGTACGAGTTGACGGGCCAGGGCTTCAGAGTTTTTGGAGAGGGCACTGAGCAACCGCCCGGCGTCAATGCCGGCATTTACATGCAGCACGCCAGCCCGAGGCCCCGGGATCCTGACGATCTCCCTGAGAGCGATGGGTTTTGTATCTAGAGCCCCACCAAGGGCGTTGGTTTCCAGTAATTTGGCCCATTGTGCTAAGAGCGCGTGTCGGTCCATAGTCGCCCCCCTTCACAGTCCTAGATCCGCCAGTTTCCCTTTCACCGCAGCCGACGCCAGGTCATCGTCTTGCCCGGCGTTTGCCTGAGCCGTTGCACCAGAACGCAGCATCCGCTTGATCTCGCGTAGTTCGGCCAGCACATCGGCTAGTGAGGAACTGTCCTGATGAATCCCGGCCCGCAGCTTTTCCCGAATGGCCGCTGAGCGTGCTCGCCGCTCGTGTTTTTTGAGCCATTCCGCCAGATCCGCGTCGCGTTCGGTATCCAGCGAAAAACTAACCGTCAAGGTTGCCATTATTGACCATCCACTATTGATGATTGTTGATTGGCTACATAGTAGGCAAAGCGGTAGAACCCCTTGGCATTTGCTAGTTCGGGCTGTGGGAGTACAACGGCCTGTGAGAAGGCTTGGGTGATCCGGTCCTTCCACAGATACGCGCCGCCGCCGATGACCAGGATGCGCCGGTGCGTCGCTGCCCGCTCCCCCCAGTACTGCTCTGCTGTGTCTATGATCTCCTGACCGATGTCGGCCATGATGCCGGTTGTGACCGGCGTCAAGTCCACCTGCTCGCCGGCGTCGTAGATTTCACCCGCCAGGATAGCGGCCATGATGTCATGGTCCTGGAGCCGGTTCAGTACGGGGTGTTTGCCGTTGAGGTAATCCCGTACCGCTCGCATGACATTCCACGCGCCTCGGTCCGTGCCTTTGCTCTCAGCCGGTACATCAGACAGGCCGTCCACCGACAGGTAATTGACCGTTCGGCCCCCGATGTCCAACACCGCCACGCGCTCCTGGAGTAACTCAGGCTCTACCACGCGCCCCCGGTCATCCAGTAGCAGGTGCAGCACCGCGCCCCAGGCTTGGGGCACAATGCGCACTGACTCGATGGTGAACGTTTGCGAGTGCCGCCCCTGACGGGCAAATGTGTGCCTTCCTTCCAAGACAGCCCGTAGCACGTCTTTGAGCCGCTCGTAGTCGGCCAGAGGTAGGCCGGTGACCAGGTTGACGCTAACGCCCTTGCCTGATGTTAGGTCAGACAACGCCCGGTAGAACATGGCCAGGTATTCCTTGCTACGAATCCAGCCGGCCGTTTCCTGCCTTGCACCGGATCGCCCTTTCTTGACTGCTTCCCTGCCGACCAGAAGCTCCCCTGTCCGCTCTGACTGAATGACGACCGTTGTGTGTCCGTTCAGGCTGAAATGGGATTCGACTGGTCTCACAGCGAAGGAGGGGAAAACCGTCGTTTCGCCCTTCGTGACTGCCTTGATTGCGTAGAATCCTCCGTCATAACCGATATTCACTTCACACCTCCAAAGCAGGGTATACCAACCCCGGTTCTGGCTCAATTGGTTCTCCATTGAAATCATGTTCTTGACACCATTGCACCCCTTCCGGGGGAACTGGCTTCCAGTCACCATCTACGAACACAATGCTATAGATGTTCTTTCGTGGAAACTCCCTGTCACCAATCTCCACCTTGTCTTCCCTGAATTGGCGTATGGTTATAGCCCCACCATCAAACAGCATGTTTATGACCTTGGCCACCAACAGCGCGAGGTGTCCGGGCTCGTAACCGAAATCACCTTCAGGGCTCACATCTATGACAAAGGTACGCCCATCGGCATGGGCCAAAGTTAAAATCTTCTGCCCTGGTAGTGCCCTGATCACGTCCAAAAGTTTGTCTACTCTCCCTTGTTTTTCCTTGGGTAATTGCTTCAGTTTCACCTTACACCTCCCATTTAACTCCTACTGTGCCGTAGGCTGTAACAGTGACGTGCTTTCTAGTCACCTTGTTGTCCTCCTTAAAACTTCAGGGTGTGGCCACAGCCACGTGGCACAACCCGCGCTTACTCATGGTTACCCTCCAGGAATTTGTGTAGCATGGTCTCCCTTCGTTTATGCATGGCCCGTAACTTCTTTGCTTCGAGATCAAAACCCCACTCACACAACAGGTCAAATGCTGCTTGCTCCTGGACTGCGTACTCTCCTTCTTTTATGCCCATCGCCTTGTGGCCCAAAACGAGATGGGCCAATTCGTGACCTACCACCGCTACCACAATGTCCCAGGCAGCCTCCTCCAGTCTCGGGCTTAGATAGAGCAACTTAGTGTATGGTAGATACTCAATGCCGGGAGAATCGGTCATTTCCTCAAAAATAGTTGCAAACACGGGCTCAATCCAACCATGGCTGTAATAGTGAGGAATGAACCATGTGAAGGTGTCCTCCACTGCCCGCAACTTCTCATAATCGTGTTCGGGTAAGCGACAAAGCACCTTCGCAATCGCCTGCAATCTTTGCGGTGCGTAGTATGGGTCAAATAAACCACAGCGTGGCCACAAGAAGTCTTTGATTAACTGTTCTACATCGCGGTGATACACCTTTGTGTCTATTTTTGTCTCTGCCATCATCGTTTCACCTCCGTCTTAGCACGGTACAAATCAAATGTTCAAAAAGAAGGCCCCCTACCTCCCATGCCGATCCAAGTAGTCCTGGAGGCTCTTTCTGTCAACAAACCACATCCTGCCTATTTTCTTGGCAGTAAGTTCGCCTTCCCTGATCAGCCGCCGAATCCATTCCTGGCAGTAGCCACTAACCTGTTCAGCCTCCTCTACTGTTAGGGTTGTTGTGTTCATCACCACCCTCCCTTCTACCTCCCATTATACCACATTAAAAAACTTGCTACGTCGCAACTAAAATCGAAATGCCTCAAGCCGGGCTCGGCTTCTCGACCTTCCCGAGGTACTTAGATCGGCAGCGGCCACCTTCACGCCAGCGCAGGTAAGCGTAAGGTCCACAGTTGTTAATGGTCTTCAGTTCCACCCAGGCCCCACGTGGGCGGCTTGTGGGGTTCCCGTCGCCCGATTTAGGGAGCATATCACCATCTTGATGGGGGTCTGTGCTCCCTAAGTCCTCTTGGGCCAGCCGCTCGGTCCCCGTCACGGCCTCGACCAGGGCGTCCAGGCCGGCCGGGTTCCCATCCACCCAATCCTCCAGCCCCTGCCCCCGTAGGTTAAGCAATGCCGCCTGGAGGTCGCCGTTGTTGCAGCCGGACTGGTCCCATTGCTCCAGTTTGGCTTTCCACTCCTCCAGAGACCTGATGGTGTTCTCTGTGCTCTCAATCCACCCCTTGATGATCTGTGCCTGTGTCATGATCTTACTTCTCTATGTGTAAACGAAAGTAGTCAAGCCGCCAACCTATGCACAAGAACACCGGCTTTAACCAACTCTTCAATCGCTCGTTGATAGTCCTCAAAGCTGCCGAAGGCGATGATCCAGCGGCTGCGCCCACAGCTATTGCAGGTTTCTCTCCCCTGTCCATCGCCACAGTGGGGACAGTGCATTGCGGCTGCACTGCAAACACCAGAGGGACGGAGTTTCCGAGTTACCTGCTGAATACGCATCCTAATTTCCTGATCCCGTTCAGGTTCAGGTGTGGGTTCCTCAGCCTGAGCAGGAGCGGTAACGTAGGTGGTTTTCCCATTGCCATTCACCGGGATGCGACGCTCTCCCACAGGCTCCTCGATGGTCTCAGAGTGGGGTTCTTCTTCGGGAGGATCAGGTAACGCCGGCCCCTTGCGAGTGGGGGCTTGACGGACTTGAGGCTTTGGGGAAATGGCCTTTGTGACTTCGGCCTCGATTTCCCTTGTGGTAGCGCCCGCCTTGGCTTGCTCAATAAGCTTTGCTTGCTGCTCCGGGTCTTCAACCTTAGCGATCTCACGAGCAGAACGTGCAGTGTCCGCGCGCGCGGACACCATTTCTTGCACGCCTTTTGGCATATCCAAAAGTTTCAACTTTTCACCAACGTAACTCTTGCTCTTCCCCAACTGTTCGGCCATCTGGCGGATGGAGTATCCTTCCTCCTCTTGTAACGCCTTAAATGCCCTGGCTTCCTCCAATGGAGTCAGAGGCTCGTGGAGAAGGTTGTCAAACAAGACCTCCGCGTGCAAGGCTCTCAAGCCCGCCTCGTCTTTGGGTGTGGCCACCACAATCAGCGGTATATGGGTAAGGCCGGCCCTGATAGCGGCTCGCCTGCGGCGATGGCCGGTGATGAGTTCATAGGCTCCATCGCTGTTGATGAAAGCCTTGAGGGGGTTGGTGATACCATGCACCTTGACGTTGGCTACCAATTCATCAAAGGCGTCAGGGTCACCTACGCCCTCTCTTGGTTGCCAGCGGCTTTCGACAGTCTGATCTACTCGGATGTTCAGGAACTTGCTCATAGTAACTTCTCCTCGTGAAAACAAAAGGCGGTCAAGCTGACTGTGCCAGACTTGACCGCTAATTATGACGATGGTATAATCATTTTAGCCCGGTCGCTGGCTCGGTCAGCGATTGGGTCAGGGGCGTGTAGGTGTTTTCGGCACCTTCACGCCTCGCTCATTGTCAGGGGGGATCAGGCTCATCGGGTGGGTCTTCTATCCACTCACGTAAAGCCCGCCGCACGATTTGGCTCAATGTGATGTCCTCTCGCTCGCATTTCTCTTTAGCTTGCCGGTGTAGTTCCTCTGGCAAGCGAATGGTGAGCTTTTTCTTCATTGCTTCCCCCTGCTGTACATTGTCTGTACATTTCTAATTATACACCCTTTCTCGAAGCTTGTCAAGTCAGCAGAGAAGCATTAAGAAGCGTTCAGAGCGATAGAGGGACACCTGGCATCAAGAAGCTAACCCCTTCCCATTGGCGTGAAGGTACTCGTATTAAGTTGGTAGAGTGCTAATGGTACAAAAACTGCTTGCCCTGACCTTGTGGGTCCTGGCCTTTGTCGCCGGCTTATTTGTCCTGGCCACCGACGTCTGGCAAGGTGCGCCCCTGCTGTATTTCGTGGGGGCCGTCGCCTTGGGCGTGACGTACCCACTAGGAATCTGGGCCATTGCCAAACGCTACCCTGAAACTGAGGGGCTGGCGTGGTGGGCGTTGCTCATTATGGCCTTGCTCGCTGCTTTGGCCGTTCTGTTGGAGTTCTCAACCCGCTGGGGTTTTGACTCTCTCCGGCACCTGTACTATAATAGGCATGGTCTCCGACTCTTCAGTCGGGGTACTAGCTGCCGATCGGGTGTGGCCCTCAACCTCGCCCTGGTCGGCAGTCCTCTTTTGAGCCTCCAGAAACATGCTGGCTAGAACTTGGGCCAGCAGATCCTGGGTGAGCTCATCTTGAGGGATCAAGTCAGCCCTCTTCATTGTCGCCCACCTCCTCGGTGTCAGGCGGCCAAAGCCCCCGCCGTTGAGCAGCCTCCCTTACAATCTCTCGCAGGGTTTCGCTCGTATTTCTGCGCTCGTGCTGAGCAACTAACTCTAGGGCCTGGCGTTCTATCGTTGTGCATCGCACGTGGATTACATCAGTCTTGATCATTTCCGCCTCCTAACAAAAAAGGGGACGCAGCCACGGTGGTATACAACCGCAGCCTGCGTCCCCTCAGCTCTCTGCAGCGGGACGGCCGGGTGCTGGGTCTACAATTCGTTGATTCTCCTCATTGTTCATTGTACCACAACTGTTATACTTTGTCAATAGCGTTACGTAGCCACTACGCCAAGGTAGCCCAGTAAGGCTATTGAAAACCCAGGCCCGATGTGCTATAATAGTAGATGCTAGAGAGGAGAGTATCATGAAAAAGTTCCTAGTTCTCGCGATCATCGTTACCCTCACCGCTGCCTGTGGACCCACACCGACCCCTACTCCCAATGTCCAGGCCACCACCACAGCTATCGCCCGGTCTGTCATATCCACCATGACTGCCCAGGCTCCTACCGTCACGCCCACACCGACAGTAACGTCAATCCCATCTCCTTCACCCAGTCCAACCCCTACAGCCACTCCGACTTCGACGGGTACACCGACGCCCACAGATACGCCAACGCCCACGCCGACTGATACCTCTACGCCGGCCCCAACCGACACCCCGATACCGACAAGTACGCCAGAGCCAACCCCCACGCCCACACCGACAGCCGAGCCAACCGGCCCCTGTTGTCCAACGCCCGAGCCGGGCAAGGGCTTGCTTTGGTTTGAGAACCGCATAGATGAGCTTCTACAAGCGGATGTCGGCCCCAACTACTACGAGATCCCGCCGATGGTGGACTACGTTTCCGGTTGTGCCTGTTTCCAACTGGACCCAGGCCGCTATACCGCCATTCTTGCTTGCAGGTGGGGATGTGAGGGGTTTAGTAAGGAGATTGAGATCGTGGAGGGCGAGACGTACCACATGACGTTGTCTTTCAGGGGGTATTAGCTCAATTGCTACGTAGCAACAGAATTGCCTACCCTAAGAACCTATCCCTAATATCGTCCTCCGGGAAGTAGGGGAGGTGGCGTTTGCCCCGAAAGATAGCGGCCGGCTGAGGAGGTGGACGTTGCGGAGCCGGTGACTCTTCCAGCTCTGGTTCTTCAGGCGGTGGGGGACCGTAAGAGACCCTACCATCATCGTGCTCGACCTTCCTAACTCGCCCCGCCCGCTCCAGAGCTTTCAGGGCCTTAAGAACCATGTCGTAATCCCGTCCAATGGACATGACGATCTCCCCCACTGAGAGGCTGTCCACATCCTGCAGGATGTCCTCGATGTCTGCCTGCAATCGCTCCCATTCGGTCATTTTACCCCTCCAGGCACATTAGACCTGGCAGACGCCCGCTCTGTCAGGGCGTTGATCTCACGCATGAAGTCGCCCGCATCCCTGGCGGTTCTCACACTGGGGAACGCGCCACCGAACGCGCCCTCCTGGAAGAAGTTCTGAATGACAACACTGCTGCTGCTCGTGGCCACCGCCGGCGTTGGCTGCATCGCATTGACATTCAGCGTCCGCGTCCACTCTGCCGTCAGGCTGGGCAAGTCACTCATGGCTTGAGCGATGCCCCGCAAACTGGTCTCGAACCGGGAAGGCGACTCCCCCATGATGCCCGCCTCTTGCATGGCGTCCATCGCCTCTTTCGCCTTGTCAACCAGGTCCTCCAGTTTGCCGATCAGTTTGTCAATCTCGTGGGTGATGCCCACTACTGCCTGGGCGATCCGCTTGCCCATCTCCTCAAAGATTTCGGCAATGTCCTCCAGGATTTCCCCCGATTCGTCTCTCAATTCGATCAGGCTCTCCAATACCGCCTCTACCATCTCGGCCACCAGTTCGATGACCCGGTTTTTGATCTGAGTGAAGAGTTGAATGGCAGTGGTCCTCAGTGCGGTCAGGATCACGGTGGCGCGGGTTTTCATCTGAGTGAGCCAACGCACAACACCTAGCACCATATCCGGGACAATAGAACCGCCGACCAGCATCTTGTACGTTTCCTGGCCGGCCGCGACGATGGGGTCACGGATGGCCTGCTGAGCCGAGGTGGTCAGCCCCGCCTTAGACCCCTCCATCGTCTGGGCCAGGGGAACCATCACGTTTTGGTCATACCAGTCTTTGACCGTTCCCTCTGGGAGCTTTTCATAAATGGCGCTTTTCAGGATCGCGCCTATCTGGAAAACCCGGCCTTCCTCTACCTCTTCAGGGGCAAACCAGCGTTGGAGTTCTTCTTTGTTCGTCAAAACCAAAGTGGCCAGAATCGCCAGGCCCCAGCCGAGGGGTCCCAGGGACAGGCCAACAGAGACCAGAGCAGCGGTCAGGGTGCTGACCATGCCCCCTGTAGCGACGTTGACGGCGGCCAGGATCGCCGTGCCTTTGAGAACATTCTGCACCCAGACAGGGAGTCCCTCAAACCAGGTTTGAACCTCTCGCAGTTTATCCAGCCACTCCCCCACCTTGCCAGGCAGTGCCTTGATCCCCTCCACAAGCAAGTTGAACGTCTCCCTGGCTTTCTCCCCTTGCAAGTAGGCGACGCTGACGCCGTCGCCAAACTTTTGCATTTGCGCCCGTTGCTCACCAGAGTAAAAACCGATGAAGCCTTTGACGAAATCCCCGAGTTTGCTCAGAGGCGTCTCCAGTCTGGAGAAGGAGGAGAACATTTCCGTGAAGGTTTCCTTCCACTTCTGGCGGGCCTCGTCAATAGCCTTGGGAATGTCCCCCACGGCCTGGGCCAACTGGCCGGCAACGTTAGCCGCGTCGCCGAGTTCAGGGGCTTTGACCCTCTTCATCGCGGAAGCCATGCGGTCCACCGCTGCCGTCAGTTTCTGCATGACCTGAAGCTGCTGCACCTGGAGATCCACGCTGTCCTGCTGAGCTCGGAGATACTGCTCCTGCCAGGACAACTCTTCGGCTTTGGCGTCCACAGCTTCCTCTGCTGCTGTCAGCTTATCTTTCAACTCCTTCGAGACAAAGCCGGCCGCCTCTGCCTTGGCGTACTCCCCCTGAAGGGCCTCCAGTTCTTTCATCGCCTGCTGGTATTCCAGTTGCAAGCGCAGGTACTTGACCAACTCCTCGCTGCCCTCGCCCAACGTCTCGGCAATGCGCCCCAGGGCCTCTTCGCTGATCTCTCCTGTCTGGCGGAAAGTGGCGATGAGTTCAGCCACCATCCCCCGCACCTTTTGGAAAGTCGGCACCAGTTGGGACTCGGCCAGATCCCCCAGAGAAACCGCTGATTTTAGGGCATTATAGATCATGGAGCCTACCTGGTTCAGTATATTGAAGTCTGCCAGGGTGAAACTTTTCAGGTAGGTATTCATGACGGCGACGGCTCCCTGAACCAGCCGGCTCAGAGGTCCGCGTTTGGGGGGAGAGCCGCCCAGGAGGAAAGAGGCGATGGTTTCGGCAATGCTGATGCAAGCGGGGATGACGTAATCGCTCAGGCCCGTCAAGAGCCCGTCGGCCAGGCCGACCACTAAGTTTACGCCGCCCTGGAACCAGGCTTGGGGGTCAAAATCGGGTAGGAGAGCGCCAGTGATCTCGGCCAGGAACCCTTTGGCTCGATCCCAGCCGGTGCGCAGGCCATCGGCCACCGCGTCGCCAAAGCCCTCGAAGATGGGGCGGTGTTTCTCAAAGAAACTGGTGACGTTTTTGAGAACCTCGGTCAGGATGTCCACCGAGGCGTTCAGGATGGGCGTAAAACCCCTGCCAATGGCAAGTTGGGCCTCCTCGATGTAACGAGGCAAGGAGGTCAGTTTCTTTCCCACGTTGTCCAGGGCCTTTGTGTACTGGCCGGCATAAGGAGCAGCAGCCTGCATGATGCCATTGAGGAGGGCCTGGCGTCTTTCTACTGTGGTAAGTTGCTCGCCCGTCTTGCCGAGGGTCGCGGCGTAAGCATCGTACATCTGGGAAGCGGTTTTAGCGATGCCCACCGCTCGCAGTAATTCAGAGTTGCCAGTCAGGATCACGTTCACGAAACGAGAGAAGGTCTCGGAGGAATTTTTGCCAAACACCACGGCCATGTCTTGGGCGGCCCGGGCCAGGTTCTCGATGTTGTTAATGGGGAGTTGGTTGGAGAGGAATTGGGTCACGGACTCGATGGCCTCGCGGGTCGTGATACCCGTTTTCTTTAGAGTCTCGACCTTCTTTTGCACAAAGTCAATGGACTTGCCGGCCGTAGCCGCCATGACACGCAGGCCGTTTTCCAGTACCTCCACTCGAGCTGCAACTTCAACAGGGGAGGTGGCCAGTTCGCGCAGGGCTCCGGCGACGGTAGAAATGGCGGTGCCGGCCGCCACGCCCAACCCGATTTTGAAGACGCTGCCCAGTTGTTTGACCGCGCCGCTGACGGTGCCCAGGAGTCCGTGAACCATTTTAAGGGGGTTGAGCAGGCCCAGGACGTTGCCGATCATGCCCTTGAAGACCCCGCCCAGGCCGCTTAGGAAGGTCTTTTTGTCAAATTTCCCCAGGTCTAAAAGGCCCTTCTTGGCCTCGTCAAAGCCCTTGCTCTCGAGTTCGGTTTTAATTGCTAGTAAAACTTCCCGTGTCATGCCTCGGGCAGCCATGTTTCCCCTTCGGTCTCCCTACGTAGCAACTTTCTCAGCCGGCCTGATGTGAAAATGCCTCAGAAACTCCTTGCTCGGCTCTTGCTCTGCGAGGAAGTGTTGGAGCTTCAATAGCAGTTCATCGGGCGGTGGATCCTCTTGCAAAATCCGCAGCCGTTCTTTTGGAGTCAGGTCATCTAACATGTGCCGCCGAAAAACCTCTTGCTCCGCCGGCGTCAGTGTTTCCAGAAACTCCACTAGATAACGATGCAATTCCTGATAGACCCCTCGAGGTGGGTAGCCCCGCCGTCTTCTTTTTCTTCTCGCCTTGCCCATTACACAACCTCCAAAAGAAAAAGCCGCCAGTCGTATTGACTGGCGGCCTCTTCACAACGCTGTAACATGCCTTGCATTGACGCATTGCAGCCCATCCCTGATCTCAGGGTGCCTCGCCGACCACGCCGCAGCCTGGCCAGCAACGCTGTATTAACTTAAGAAGTGGGGGCAGTTTCGATGCAATACCCCCGTCATTCCTCTTTCTTCTTCCCCTTTTTCTGCTCTTTGATCTTGCGTTTCTCTAGAGTCAAATAGGCGTGGGCTGGTGGGATTCCCCCCTCCTCATCGCCCACGAGAAAGACGACGTCGCCGGGACGGATGAGCGCCCAATCCTTCTTGGACAGGTTGTAAGTCACATTTCCACGCCGGCCCCGGACGCTCTCAAAATCCGGGTTTGTGTCAACATCGGCCAATCGCACCTCGTAGATCGGCTCGGGACGTGGCTCAGATTCAGGCTCAGGCTGAGGGATACGCTCCACACGGCCAACCTCCACCGCATCAGTGAGACGCCGCTGCCGCCTTCTCCCAGGAGTCCAGTCCTCATATTCCTGTGGGGCCATGAAGTGGACCTCCCAGAGATGCCGATTGAGTTGGTGTGCCGGCATCTCTTCCTCACAGATCTTGCAGGTCACCATCTCTGGCCCTTTAGATTTCTCTTCTGTCATCTGGTCGTCTCCTCCTGGCCATCGCTCTTCCCATCTGCCAGCCGAATATCAGGTTGATCAGCAACAACAGCCTGGCGGACCAGAAGCCGCAGAACGTCCGACATCTTACGGTTTGTCTGTTCGGCCAGGGCCTGCAATTTCCTCCGGTCAGTCGGGGTGGCACGAAAGGCAATCATGTCGTTGTAAGCAGCCATTTCACTTTGCTCCTTCTCCCCAAACGGGCTGTGGTCATCCAACCCTTCCTATAAAACGCAAAAAGCCACGTAGCACACTGCCACGTGGCTTTCCCCCAAGCACTATTATACCACAGAACTTCCTCAAAAGTCAAGCGAGGTCAGACGCTACTGAATGTGACAAGCTGGCACAAAAAGAGACATCTTGTATGTTGGATATTCGGATAACCCAGAAGGCTTAACCCATGAGCTCAATCATCAATCACCTTCAGTTGATAGCCCGCAATGTCATGATCGCCCCCCGGGCAATCGCCCCAATCGTATATTCTCACATGAAATGTGGCATTTTCACCCGGATCAAGGCCAGACGGCGAGGTATAGGTCCAGCCACGCCCTATCGCTTCGCTCCCAGAATTGTAAACCGTGACGAATGCTTTTATGAAGGTGTGCGATTCTCCAAGTTGGTTCGTGATTGTCCCTGCGACATTGTAGGTGCTGCCACTGTCCGTATAGTAGGCATTCTGGCTAGTAATCAGTAATTCGTACGGCCCCTCCGAAGCAACATTGTAACTCTCTACATGGAGATCTTGCCAGAGATTTTCATTACAAGGCACAAAGGCACGATTCTCTATCTGAAATAGAATCTGAAAGGGTGACTTCATGTCTGGACTAATGCCATCCGTATCGGCATATGTAGAGGCTGCAAAGCCGTCTATGGAGGTTCCCTTGATGCGAACAAACTCGATAGGCTGAGAAGAGCCATTAATCACCTCGCCCACAACCCACAACGTGAGATATGGTCCAGAACCGGTGACTTCAACCCAATTGCCGCCCAGGATACGCACAGGCGGAGGGGGCGTGGCTTGCTTGCAGACTATGGGCAGATACACGAATACTGTTGGGGTAATAGTGCCATCTTGTGCTATGACGCTGTGAGTGGCTACCATCAACTCGATATCGGTGACGCCCTGATCATCCAGGTAAGCGACGATGGTCGGGCCGGCCTGGGGCTTACCTCCATCCACCAGTACATCGTCACCATTCGGCAGGTGCAGCCAACAGGAGTCTCCTTGTCCAACGTCAATGAAAGTGACGTTGAGAGGGGCTGTGGACCGTGCTACCCCTATCAGATGGTGCGTGAGGACCAACAAGGAAAAGGCGACGAGAATAGCGATTGAAACCTTTTTCTTCATGACCCAACCCCCTTTGTCGGAGAGAAAAAAAACAGCCGAAAGCGAACCCCTTGCCAACACAAGGGAGCCTTCGGCAGCTACTAAGAGGCTACGTTGCTTTCCGCCGCTTCGGTGTACTCAACAGCGATGTTTATTATACACTCAGACTCGGTTTTTGTCTAGTAGTTAGTTGCTACGTAGCAATTTTTTCGGCAATGTCCCGTACATCCCTTGCGGCATATCGGATCTGCTGCTGGAGGTGTTGGGAGCAATCATCAAGTTTGCAGACCTCCCACGCTGTTGCGATCCCCTGAGCGGCCTCCTGCAACTCGTAGAGAAGATGCACACCACGAACGTTTTCTCCAGCATCCAGTAAAAGCGCGTAGGGATCCGGAAGGTCCTCCTCAGTGTCTTCCTGGACCGGCCTTGGCTGTTGTACGACGTGTTTGCCCCGTTCTCTGGCTATGGGGGCCTCTGACCGCATCTTTTCCCTCTTGGCCCGTCTGACAATGCGCCTGGCCGCCGCAACGGTTGGTTTACCGCTGCGCTCGCCGGCTGTTTCCAAGATATCGGGTAGCACATCCTCCTGTTCGTCCCGGTCCAGGGGAACCAAGAGTTTGGCGATCTCCCAGGAGATTTGTTCCTCCTGAATCGCCTCCTGCACCGGTGGGGCCGCGTCGAGGAGAGCTATGTTGCGGGAAATCTCTCCTTTCGTCTTGCCGAGTATCCGGCCCAGACCAGCCTGGGTAAGCCCGGTTTCCTCCAGAAGGGCCTGCATTGCCTGAGCCCGCTCCAGGGGCGTCAGGGGCTTGTGGTAAAGGTCGGCGATCAACTGCCGCCTGCGGAGTTCTGTAGGGTCCAGGGGCACAGGTTTCACGACACACCACAGGCGGTCAATACCGTCTTGCCGGGCCGCCTCCACACGGCGATTGCCGGATACGACAATGTACCCCTCCCCATCGGGATAGGGGGTCACTACAGGGGGATCATCGGGGCCTCCGTCCTCGAAAGTGCCGGCCAGGGCTCCGAGGTCCCCGTAGTCCCCTCTGATGTTGCCAGACGTGTCTAAGAGATCAACGGGTAGGTTTTGGAGAGTTGGCTGTTGTTCCATGGCTCTGCTCGATTCCTAGAAAACTGGCTCTGTCTGTTTTATGGCCGGTTGCTCGAAGCGGGCAGCCCTGGTCAGCAGGCCACGTAGGTCGCCGCTGGCCAGGTGGTAGTCGGTCAGGTCGCCGTTGTCGGGAAACTCTACCCGGACGACGTGCCTCGTCTGAGCGATGCGCCGGCCGCCCCCCTCCAGTGTGATCGCGTCCAGAAGGTCACCGGCCTCCTGAATGGCCAACATGGTATCAAACTCGCCCTTGCAGATCAGCAGCAAGCGGTCCTCAGAGCCCAGACGGTCGGCTCCGAAGGGCGCGGCCCTGCCGCCTCGAATGTGAACAAATTTTGGGTCACTCCGAGGCCGGCGAACCCGGACGTACCAGAGCGTGCTAAACAACTCGCAGGGGATCACCACGCCACGTGGGAGCCAGACCTGCTTCCCCTCCAACCCCCACATTTCAGGATCGTCCTCCCTCTCGATGGGGTTGAAACCCAGATTAAAATCAGTGATAGTGTCGTTGGTCAGACCGCGAGCCCTCAGCCAGACCAGCGCCTTGACGCCTATATCGTTCCATAGGCACTGCCGGCTGTAGTCTACAAATTCTCTAGCTCGATCCTGCCAGGTTTCTGGAGGAGGGTTACCCAGGTCCGGCTCGGCCAGGGCCACCATTTTCATCTGTTCGAGATTGATCATGGTCCACCTCCATTTTTCCAAAAAAATGCCTTTGGGATTTTCGCCAACTCTTGGAAGAATGTAACGTGTCAAGTGCAGCGCAATGATATTGCACACGTAGGTTTCGGCTCCAGGAATGGCCTAACCTATGTACTGAAAATCGTTGCACTGCATTGCTGCAGATAGTCTGCTGTCCACACGTGCGGACAGTCAGGCCGGCTCCTCATCGGGAACGTAGGTCAGCAGATCGCCAACCCCACACTTAAAGAAGCGACACAGGGCGTCAAGCGTGTTGGCAGCGTACATCTTAGACGTACCTCGAACTAGCCTGTGTATCGTTGTTGCAGAGAGCCCCGTCGCTTCTTTGATGTCGTCATAAGTCCACCTCCGTCCCTCGTCCCTTTCCTTTTTAGCAATCAAAACTCCCAATTGGCTTTGGATCATTGCGCTCTCCTTCTTTGTTTTTCTCTACCTAATTATATCATATTTTTATCTCCAATGCAATACCTATTAGCTACTACACTAAGAACCTTACCGGATTCTAGCAAAATCTTCACGAAACCTACATGCTTTCTCCATAATTTTCTAACCATTTTATGATATAATTATTAGCGAAGACGATATGAAAACTATCATCTTCTGCCTAAAATAGCGAAAGAGGAGAGCGGCAACTCTCCTCTTTCAGAGGGCAAGAAAACTTTATCCCAAGCTCCCTGCCCATTTCATTTTACCACAAAAGGGCGATGGGGGCAACCAAGACTAGAAAGGAGGAAAATCATGGCCCCCCAACTTTCACAGACAGAACTCAATTGGCTGAGCGATGAGATGCTGGACTCCCTGATCGAAGCCACGATGAGCGCCAACTTTGACGGGAAATTCAACGCTCTGATGGCCCCCATCGCAACCCGCCCCGATACAACCCACATCTATCTGGGCATTGAGGAGGAGATCAACAGCCTGGCTATCCAAATCGCTGAGGCAGCCTTTGAGAAAGGCTACCAGCACGGCTTTAGCACGGCTAAGCTGGAGATGCTGGAGATGATACGGCACGACTTCTACCAGGAGCCTAGCTGAGCCCCATAGGGAAGGGGCAGCCCCGACACCGCCCCTCCCCCCCATCCCCTCTTATGCCCTACCCCAGGGCCTCCGACCATCGCCTTACCTCATAAGGCACCCCGACCACTGCCTCACCCCACGAGGCAACCCCCACGAGGAGGAGGATCACCAGAAGGGGCAGGCCCCCGACAGCCTGCCCCTTTTCCACTACTCAGGGAACTTAGGGACAGAAAGGCATAGAATAGGGCGATATGTCCCCTGCTTTCCTGCAGGGCCGAGTTGCGACGTCGCAACTCGGCTAGCCGCCTATTTTTCCGTTAAAGCGCCCCTATATGATTTCGCCCTAATGTCCCTTAACAATTGAGTTAATTTGTGTTATAATTGTGAACCGAGAGCAACGAGAGGAGGTTCACAATGGGCCGCAAGAAACAGATTGATACCAGCATGTACTTCTGTCCCTATC
>Ga0180438_10004271_pt1 | contig 20688 bp, 15 predicted proteins | sample SS_ome_12_FD_132455 | JGI IMG/M metagenome (GOLD analysis project Ga0180438, IMG submission 132455) | Hypersaline lake sediment archaeal communities from the Salton Sea, California, USA - SS_3_D_2 metaG | ecosystem: Environmental > Aquatic > Non-marine Saline and Alkaline > Hypersaline >... | reverse complement strand
CTTCTACCGACTCGAGCAGCGCCTCCACCTCGGCGGCGAGTTCGCGAAAACCGGTGAGCGCCCGGCCCTGGAGCGCCGGAGCAACCGTGCGACGAATCGTCGCCAGACCGCCCTCGGTGCGAAAGATCGGATCGCGGCCGGCCTTGCCACTGAACTCCACCGCGGCGCAGTCGCCCCAGGCGACCTGGCCGGTATCGAGCACCAGGCCGACCGAGACGGCTTCGGCCACCTCGCGCACGCGGCGGAAACCCGGTGTGACCGGCCGAGCGGTATACCGCTCGGCCAGGGGGATGGGCCTGGCCTGAAGGGCTGACAGGTCATCATAGTAGTATGCGCCCACGGCCGGTACAGCCAGGACGCGAGTGATAAGAGTCATCGGACAGATCCTTCACCTTAATAACTTTTATGTCAACATACGCCGACTGCTTTATAGCTTTTCCATAACGATGGCGCCGGTCGGACAGGTGTTGGCACACAGGCCACAGCCCCAGCACCTCTGTGGCTCGAACAGGATGTTTCTCCTCGCCGTCCCGTCAAACTCCGTCATGACATCATCGAAATAAAACGCAGCAAAGTGACAACGCTTGACGCATGCGCCACACAGGTTGCACTTTTCTCGGTCGTGCACCGCGACGTACCGGCTCCTGGGCCAGGCGCCTTTGCTTCCCAGTTCCTGAGCAGCGCGGAAGGGATAACAATCGCAGGCGCAGCAGTTGCAGATGGCGTGGAGCCCCCTCGTCTGCCATTCGCCGTCGGCGGTGTGCATCAGGCCTTTCTTGTCTGCCCAGCGAATCAGTTCTCTGGCTTGCTCTCGGGTCAGTCGCCGGCCGTGGCCCCGCTCGAGGGCCTCCAGCGCACCTGCGTCTAGCCAGATGCAGGTATCCACAGGAAAGTCGCAGTTTTGCCCCAGGCGCCGGCAATCGCACGGCTGAACGGCGATGTTCGTCGCTGCCTCAATCATCTCCTCGACTTCGCTCAACAGCAGAATCGTGTCGTTAGGCAAAGCATTCTGAGCCGCCAAGCCTTGCATCTTCCGTTCGACGTTGGGCCGGTGTTTGGCGATAAACTCGTCCAGGAAGCGACGATCCATTGCCTTACGGTCCGTGGCAGGGATGTCGTCCCAGTTTTCAAACTTGGCAAAGTGATCCAGGCGCGCGTAAAAGTCGGCCGCGGAATAGGTCGTGACGTCGTTCTCGACCGCCTTGTTCAAGATGCAGCGTGAGTAACCCCGCTGCAGGAGGCCAGAAGCCTGGTCGGGCGTGATGTCCAAGAGTTCGGCCACCTCGTCCACTGTGACGGCTTTGCCCTGTATGGCGATGACGAGTCTCATCTCCTCTTCGTCAACCATTATGTGAAGGTAGGGCCGGGCCTCTTCCCAGACCCCAAAGATGGCTACGAATTCGTCCACGAGTGTCATGGTCTACTGTCCCATCTGATCGTCACGGTTTCACAGCACGATCCAGGCCGGCGATAACGCCTTCCAGGTCCTGTATTGTCTCCCCTACCCCCGGCTGTCAATCCACGCCTGCTCGCGCTCGATGACCCTTTTGATATCCCGCTGCACGTCGGCAGGAAGGGATTCTGGCTGGTGGCTGTCCAGAATTTCGTCCACCTGTCGGGCTGCCCGCTCTTCCATCGTCGTCGCGCCCCGATCGACCCACTGCGAGTAGGTCCCCTTGTCCGCCAGCTTGGAGTAGTACGGCTCTTTGAAATGCCTCAGCGTGTGCTCGTGGGTCAAATAGTCGCCCGTCGGCCCCAGTTCATCAATGACGTCCAGGGCCAGCGTCTCGTCGTCGACAGGCACGCCGGCCGTGGCAGCCCGGATCCAGCCGATGAGGTCATTGGCCATGACCTGCAACTGAAGCGAACCCTGCAAGCCCGAATCCATGAACCCGACGTCGTGGACGATGTTGGCGCCGTGGATCAGCGCCGTAAACAGGCTCAAAGCCACCTCAGCGCCGCACTGCTGATCCAGCACCTTTGCATCTGTCGAGCCACCCAGCCCAAAGACAGGCAGGTCGTAGTATTTCCCCATCGAGGTGGGGACGCCTTGCTCGTCGGCCAGGACATAGTTGCCGACCATCGTCTTCAGGTTGTAGGGGCCGCCGTTCCAGCCGGGAACGGCCACGGGTGTGCCTTCCCGCACCAGTTGGGCGAGTACGATGCCGAGGAGAGTGCCCGCGTTCATGGAAGCCATACAGCCGGCCGTGGTCGTCGGCGAATTGACGCCGCCCGCGTTGAGGGGAATGTACAGTACAGGTAGACCCTTCTCTGCCAGATAGATGCACTTTTGCAGGGCTTCGGCGTTGGCCACGAGCCCCGACGTCACGTTGATGTAGCACGTGGCAAAGGGGCGTCGTCGAAAGGCTTTGGCGCTCCCGGCGACGATCTCGCACATCTCGACCGCCGCCACGCAGCCCTCCAGGTCTGGCGAGACAAAGACGATCGGCTTGGTCGTGTTGTTGAGCATCACCTCCATCTGATAACGATCGTAGATCCGCGGATCTACGTCTTCAGGCAAGAAGGCAGACATGACGAAGGCTATCTCAGGCAGCGCGTCCATCACAACCACCGCGTCTTTGACATCCTGGACAACCGCCCGCCGTCTCTGCCCCGTGCGATGGTCGAGCACGTTGAGACAATCGGAGCCGCCGCCATAGTAGGTGTTGTACCCCCAGGCTCGGATGGCGACTCCGCCGTGGCGACCGTACAGCGTCATCCGCTTTGGGGCCAGAGCCAGGGCCTTGTCCACTATGTGCTCGGGGACGCGGACGCGAATGCCGTCTGCTGTGGCCCCGCCTTTGACCAGCAACTCGCGGGCCTGTTCGTCGTGGACGTCAACCCCCACGCGCTCCAGAATCTCCAGCGTCGCCATGTGGATTTTTTCACACTCTTGCTGACCCAGTCGAGCGTAATGGGCACTCGTCATGCTCGAACCGTGCGTTTCGATCATCTGCTTCACCTCGAATTCTGGAATGGGCGGTTAACGAGATAGCGAGCTGGCCAAGTCATAAACGCCCATAAGCGTAGAGGGACATGGTGACAATATCCCCATGCCCTCTATGATACCAGTGATGGTACAGTTACTCGCCGCGTGATGCCTACATCTCTCGCGCATCCACCACTTCTTGGCCTTCAACCTGTTCCAAAGCGGCAACAACTTTTTCCTGGGACACGTAGCGAATTTTGACCACAGCATCCCACCTGCTCGAGTCTTTGGGCGCAGGAGCGCCACCGCAAGCCACGATCCCCCAACCCTGCGCAGCAATAGCGCTGACGAGTTTGGCCAGTTCGCCCTTTATGTTGGGCATCCTTACCGTTACCCGCACGCCGGGCAGGCTCGTGGCCATGATTTCCGTCAACTGGCTCAGCAGGTCCGTCTCGGTGATAATGCCCACGACGATCCCTTCATCTAACACCGGCAGACCGCCGATCTTGTTCTCGACCATGACGCGGGCAGCTTCCTCTATGGTCGTATCTGGATCTATGGTGACGACGTCTTGAGCCTTGACCATCACGTCTTTGACCGTGAGACCAGAGAGGTAACGGGTAATTTCCCACACGTCCAGGCTGCCCAACCGGCCCGGGTCAACGAGCAGGGATTGGCGGGTGACCAGGCCCAACAAGCGTTTCCCGTCGCCAACAATGGGCAGGTGACGGATGTTGTTCTCACCCATGTAGTGCTGTGCTTCAACAATCGACATGGTGGGCTCGGCCATCAGCGGATGCCGGGTCATGTAATCTCTAACCAACATTCGACACCTCCTGCGACGGGATCAAGCGTTGTTCTTGATAGTCACTACCGCTCCCATCTGACGCAACCCCTCCAGTGGGATGTGGCAAAAGATGCGGTGCCCATTCCCGGCGTCCCGCCAGGGAGGCACCTCAGTCTCGCACATCTTGCCGCCATCGGGCAGCATATCTGCCCGGCGTGGGCAGCGGGTGTGGAAGCGGCAGCCACTGGGCGGGTTGAGCGCGCTGGGCACCGTGCCACTCAGCCGGACATGTTTCTGCTCTGCCCTGGGGTCGGGGATAGGCACGGCTGATAGCAAAGCTTCCGTATAGGGATGGTAAGGCGGCGCATAGATCGCCTCCGCTGGACCGATCTCGGCGATCTGGCCCAGGTACATCACGGCGATCTGATCGCAGAAGAATCTCACCACGCTCAGGTCGTGGGCAATAAAGACCATCGTCGTGCCCAGCTCCTGCTGGATTTCCAGCAGCAGATTAAGCACGGCTGCCTGGACCGACACATCGAGCGACGAGACCGGCTCGTCGCACAGCACCAACTCGGGGTGGCCGGCGATGGCACGGGCGATGCCCACCCGCTGCTTCTCGCCGCCGCTGAGCTGGCGGGGCAGACGGTCGTAGTAACGTTCACCCAGCTTCATCATATCCAACAGACGGACGACCTCGGCCCGGACCTGGCTCCGCGGCACGGTCTTGAACCGCTGCAGCGGGCGTCCAATCTGGTAGCCGACGTTGAACGAGGGGTTGAGCGTAGAGTCGGGGTTCTGAAAAACCATCTGTAGTTCCTGGATGAGTGCCAGGTCTCGGTTGGACACCGGCAGTGAGATGTCCATGTTCATGAACTCAAACTCGCCGCCGGTCGACTTTTCCATGCCGATGACCGTCTTGACCAGTGTGCTCTTGCCGCAGCCCGACTCACCGACGACACCCATCGTCATTCCCTTTTTTACCTCAAAGCTGACATCGTCCACCGCTTTGACAACCTGTTTCCCTCCCCCAATGAGCATCTTCGAGGGCACTTTGTAGTATGTCTTGGCGTTTGATACTTTCAGGATCGTCTCGCCCTCCTCAGCCCACTCTGCCGGGGCCGAAAGGTCGGCGCTCAGCACCTCCGGCAGTTCCCAGCCCGCCTGAGCGATCTCTTTGGCAAAGTGGCAGCGCGCAAAGTGACCAGGCTCGACCTCGCGCAGTTGTGGCCTTTTCAGATGACACCTTTCCCGGGCATAGTCACAACGCGGCTCAAAGATACAGCCAGGCGGCAGATTCGTGGGCGAGGGCACCCGTCCCCGGATGGGATATAGATAACTGCTGCGTTTGTCCATGCCCAGCCGGGGCACGCAGCGCATCAGCCCTTGGGTGTAAGGATGGTAAGGTGTCAAATAGACCTTTTCCACCATGGCCTGCTCGACGATTTCGCCAGCGTACATGACACACACCTTGCTGGACACGCGGGCGACGACGCCCAGGTTGTGGCTGATGTACATGATGGCCGTGTCGAATTCCTGCTGCAGCTCGGCGATCAGGTCCAGCACGGCTGCCTCGACGGTCACGTCCAGCGCGGTGGTCGGCTCGTCCATGATCAGCAGGGCCGGATCGTTGAGCAGGGCCATGGCAATGACGACACGCTGTTGTTGCCCGCCCGAGATCTGATGAGGGTAGCGTCGCATCACATTGGCCGCGTCGGGCATATAGACCCGTTCCAACATCTGAATACATTTTTCCTGTGCGTCTTTCTTGGCCATACCTCGATGAACGGTCAGCACCTCGCTCATCTGGTCACCCAGGCGCATGGACGGGTTGAGAGCCTGCATCGGATCCTGGTAGACCATGGCGATCCGATCGCCTCGGATGCGGCGCAGCTCCTGTGGTGCGCGATCCACCAGATCCTGGCCCTGAAAGAGGATACGACCGCTTACGATGCGACCATTTCGCCCCAGAAAATTGACGATGCCAAAAGCGACGGTACTCTTGCCACAGCCCGACTCGCCGACGATACTGCGGGCCTCGCCCCGCATGATGTCAAAGCTGACATCGCGCACGGCCGGCACGTCCCCGGTGCGCGTCTCGTACGAAATGGCCAGGTTCTCGACCTCCAGAATGGGTGTCTGTGGTTTATGACTTGTCATGTCTGTTTCCTTCTAGGACTAAGGTCAAGATTGAGGTCAAGGTCAAGCGCGCGCAGAGAGTGTCTTTATGATCTTGTTGAGGTCATAGGCGATCTCAGCACCGCTTCATGCGCCTGCTGCCAAACAGGCATCTCTGTGAAGTGCTTGTAGCTCACCTTTGACCCTCGACCTCGCTACTGGTAGCGCAACGACTCTTCGCGCAGGCCATCGGCAAAGAGATTCAGACCTACCACCAGGCTAGAGATGGCAATGGCCGGCCAAAGCACACCCAGGGGGCTCGTCCAGATGTACTTGCGAGCCTCGCTGATCATGCCGCCCCAGTCAGGAGTAGGAGGCGGGAGGCCCAGACCCAGGAAACCGAGGGTACCGATGGCAAAGATGGCATAGCCCACCCGAAGCATGGCGTCTATGATCAACGGCCCGCGGGCGTTGGGCAGGATCTCGATGAACATGGTGTACCACGAACTCTCACCGCGCAGTTCCGCTGCGGCAATGTATTCTCGAACGCGTATGTCAAGCGTCAGGCTGCGCACCAGCCGAGCGATGCCCGGCGCACCTACAAAGGTGATGGCGATGACAACGTTGAGGGCCGACGGCCCAATGGCCGAAATGATGATCAGGTACAGCAAAATGGTCGGGAAGGCCATGATCGCGTCGAGAATACGCATCACCACCTCGTCAATCAGACCGCCAAAGTAGCCACCGATAAGCCCTAAAAAGATGCCTACGGCGACAGAAGCCAGGACAGAGAGAGGAGCCAGGATCAGGATCGTGCGGCTACCGTAGACCAGCCGGGAGAGAATATCCCGCCCCAGGTTATCCGTCCCCAAGGGGTACAATCTGGATGGCCCTTGATTGATGGCTGACGAGTCTTGTGCCAGGGGATCGTGGGGGGCAATCAAAGGAGCAAAGATAGCCACCACCACCCAAAAGACAACGATCGCCAAACCGATCACGGCAACGCGGGATCGCAGAACGATCGAAAACCCGTCCCACATGCGCTGCCACGGACGGCGGCGAGCCTCTATCCTGCCATCGGACGTCGTTTCAGGTAGGGTCATAGCTGTTCACTCCTGTAGTTTACCCTGATGCTACGTGTAACGGATGCGTGGATTGAAAAAGGTATACAGGATGTCCGCAATCAGTTGCGTGCCCACGGCCAGGGCCACCATGACCATCGCCCCGGCTTCAATGGCGTTGACGTCCTTGAACAGTGCCGAGTCCAGCAGGTACATGCCCAGGCCAGGATAGCCAAACACCGACTCGACGACGACGATGCCGCCGACGAGCCAGTTCACGTGCAGCATGATCACCGTAATGGGCGCCATCAGCGCATTGCGAATCGCGTGCCTGAAGACAATGTGCCAATAGGGCAGGCCTTTAAGGAACGCCGTCCGAATGTAGGGGGCGTTCATGACCTCGATCATGCTGGCGCGCGTCATGCGGGCCACGTACCCCACTTCGACCAGAGTCAAAGTCGCCACCGGCAGGATGAGCAATTTGAGCTCTTTCCAAGGGGCGACGTCGCTGCTGAAAATGGCTGCACCGGGCAAAAGCTTGAGCCAGAAGGCAAACACCAGGATCAAAAAAACACCACTGGCAAATTCTGGGATCGAAGTCGTGACCAGGCTAAAGAGCGAGATGCCACGGTCTAACGGGCGACCTTCCTGCAAACCCGCCAAAATGCCAAGCAACAAGGCAATGGGCATGACAATGGCAAAGGCGATAGCCGCCAGGGTGAGGGAGTTGCGCAGACGGCGGGCCAGCGTCGGTCCCACGGGACGGTTGGTCCGCTGGGAGATACCGGGATCCCCCCGCAGCAGACCCTTTCTGATGGGATAATATTCTTCGCCGCTCGCTTCTGTCATCGTCCGGCCTGCTGATGCCGGCCCAACATCCTTGGCTTCGCCTTCCTTGCGCCACAGGACGACGTGGTTGGCCGTGTCCACCCCCCACAATATCTCTTCGCCGCTTTCGTCGAGCTGCCAGTCCTCGAAAGGCATCTCTTCCCGCTCGCCATCGGGGGTGACGCTGATTTCAACCAACCCTTCCTTTTTCTTCATTTTCCATTGTTTGAGCGTCCCGTCGGACTCGACGGCCCACCAGCCGGGGTCATCGTACTCGCTGACCTGGGTCTGCTTGAGGGGCTTGCCGACCAACCTGTTCAGACGCCAGTCGTTGCCGATCAACCAATCCACGTAGCGGACGGTCAACGGCTCATCCAGTCCCATTTGATCGCGGAGCAGTTCAACCTGCTCTGGGGTAGCGAATTGCCCCAGGATGTGGCGCGCGACATCGCCCGGGGCCGCCTCGGAAATCAGGAAAATAGAAACCGATACCAGTAACATGGTCAGCAACATAAAGCCCAGGCGACGAAGGATATATCTGGCCATAGGTCTTCCCCTGTCGAGAGGTGAAGGGCGTGAGATGGGAGTTCGCTCCCATCTCACTGCCCCATCGGACCGCCACTATGTTTGAGTGGCCTTACGCGCTTTCGTCGATCCACGCATCGTAGAGGATATCATAGTTGGTGGGGTGAGCGTCCACGTTCTGGATCTTTTCGTGGGCAATGTACCACACGCTGGTCCAGAAGGCGATGCCTACAGAGCCGCGCTCCATCTGGATATCTTCCAGTTTGCACATGATCTCTCGGCGCTCCTCGACATCGATGGTACGCTCGGCCTCTTTGAGTAGTGTGCTGAATTCGTCGTCCACCCAGTAGGTCTCATTCCAGGGCGCAGCGTTGCCCTCAGCGTCGGCCGTATAAGCCAGAGCCAGGACCATGGTGCCCAGGGGACGGTGGGCCCAAATGGTGATGCCCAGTGGGACTTCGGTCCACACGTCCCAGTACTGAGCCGAGGGAAGGATGTTGAGCTTGATGTCGAACCCGCCGGCCGCAGCCGATTCCTTGAGCACCTGGGCCATCGCCGGTTCGGCCCGGGCCTCCTGGGTCGAAAGCTCGACCTCCAACCCGTCAGGGTAGCCGGCCTCGGCCAGGAGCGCCTTGGCACCCTCCGGATCATAGTCCGGGATCGGCTTTTCGCAGTAGGCAGGATGCACCGGTGCGACGTGGGCATCGTGACCCAGTACGCCATTGCCGAACCAGGCCAGGTCGAGCATTTTTTGGCGATCAATGCACTTTTTGAGCGCCAGGCGCACAAGGTTGTCGGTCCACGGTTCCTGATCGACGCGCATGCGGATGACGAACGTTTGCGCCGTGGGTGCCGAGTAAACGGCGATGCCGGGCAGATCCTTGACCGCCTGCCAAATCTCTGCGGACGGGTTAAAGATATTGTCCACCTGACCACTCTGCAGAGCGGCAATACGGGCGGCTTCTTCCTCGCCCAGGTCCAGGTAAACCAGTTTGTCGAGGTAAGGAAGCGGCTTGCCGTCTTGGCCCATGAGCCAGTAATCTTCCCTCCGCTTAAAGACGGCCCGCTCCGTTTCGACGTACTCTTCGAGCAGGAAGGGACCTGTGCCGATGGGCTGCTTGGTGATGTCACCCTCAAAGGTCTTGGGCACGATCATGGCCGGGTAGTGGAACATGTGCTCCGGCACAGCGAGCTGCGGCGTGGTGAGGTGGAGCTTGACGGTATAGTCGTCCACCTTTTCGACATTGTCGGCCGAAAGATAGCCGCCCATCAAGCCCACCATCGAGGAGCCAATGTCCTCGTCGAGCCACTGCTCAAAGTTGAAAACGACATCGTCGGCGGTGAGTTCCTGCCCGTCGTTGAACTTGATGCCCTTTTTCAAGTAGAGGGTCCACTCGTCAACGGCGGCGTTGGCTTCCCATTTCTCCAGCAGCCAGGGGATCGTGATGTTGTCGTAGCCGGTGAAGGTCAGGTACTCGCACACCTGACGGAACTGGTTGACGCCCTCGATCCAGGAAAGCCGGGCCGGGTGGTCAATGCGCGGCACACGGGTGGCAATCGTAATCGTCCCGCCGCGCTTTGGGCCGACCGGTACGGGGGTGTCTGTGGGAACCGGGGTGTCTGCTGCTTTGGTCGGCGCTGCCGTGGCCGCTGCCTTGGGGGTGGCTGTGGGTTCTTCCGTGGCGCAGGCAGCCAAAAAAGCGCTGGCACCGCCCAGAGACATGCCCAGCAGAGTGGCCGTTCGCAAGAACTCCCGGCGGCTGATCCGGCCCTTGCGATAGAGGTCCTTCAACTCTGGTATGTACGCGTGGACCTCATTGTTCGGCTTCTTCTTGATGATCTCCATGTCGAACTCCTCCTTTGGTTTGCAGGTTAGGTTTATGTCGGTGCAGACAAGAGTCACCCATAGTCTCTGCCAACTCTTGCGCCGACAAAACAGTCGGAAAATCTTCTAGAGCACCTCCTTTCTGCCCCACCTGGAAGGCTCTCCTGGTTGTTCTCAATGGCCGTAGGACTTACAGCCCAATCGGTGTCCGGAATGCGCAGCAAAGGAGTATGGGTGAAAAGACGACGCGCCCTGGGTTGTCCGCACGAAATGGGGCGCGATGAGGCTTGAGGACAAAGTGGAGCATATATGGACTCATTATATCACATCCCACTACCTGAGGCAAGAATACTTGTTCTGGTGATTACTCACATCTCACCTCCGAGACACAAAGCTCGCAGAGTCATGAAAAAATGATTTTAACTCGGCGTTCTCTGCGACTCTGCGGTAAAAAATGCCCACTGCAACACGTGTCCAGAGATTGTGGCCAATCACCCCACAGGCCAGACCGCTTCATTGGAGGTCTGCCAGTGCGCAGGCCATCCGCGCCAGCGCCTCCTGGATGTTCTCCAGCGAGTTGGCATAAGACAGGCGCAGGTAGCCCTCTCCGTGGTGGCCGAAGGCCGTACCGGGAAGCACCGCCACGCCGGCTTCTTCCAGCAAATAATCGGCCAGTTCGACGGCGGGCCGGCCAAAAGCCTGCACGTTGGGAAAGGCGTAGAAGGCACCCTGCGGCATCGGACAGCGAATGCCGGGGATGGCGTTGAGTCCCTGCACCATCAAGTCCCGGCGGCGGCGAAACTCGGCCTGCACGCCTTCCACCTCATGCTGAGGACCGAGGACGGCTGCCAGACCGGCGAACTGGGTGAACGTGGCCGTGCAACCCACCGAGTGGGTGAGCAGCAATGCCATCTTTTCGGCCAACTGTTGGGGCATGATCCCAAACCCCAGGCGCCAGCCGGTCATGGCGTACGTCTTGGAAAAGCCATCGGCCAGGACCGTGCGTTCGGCCATGCCTGGCAGCGAGACGATGCTGGTCGCCTCCCCCTCGTATACCAGCCGGGCATAGATCTCATCGGACAGGATCCAAAGACCGTGACGACGCGCTACCTGTGCAACGTGAGCCAACGTCTGCGGCGAGTTGATTCCGCCGGTGGGATTGCTCGGCGAGTTGAGGAGGATCATCTTCGTCCGGGGGCTGAGCCTGGCATCCAGGGCTGCCAGGTCCAGGTCGTAGCCCTGCTCCTCTACCAGAGGGACCGGCACTGGCCTCGCGTCGGCCAAACGGATGGCTGCCTCGTAGGTCGGGAAGCCGGGGTCGGGGTAGAGCACCTCATCCCCTGCTTCGAGGAGAGCAAGCATGGGCAGGAGCAGCAGCGGTTTGGTCCCCGGGGCGACGACGACCTGCTCCGGCGCGAACCGAACGCCCCGCCGCTCCCCGGCATCCTCGGCCAGAGCCCGGCGCAGAGCAGGCAGGCCGGACGGCGGGTTGTAGCGGGTCTGTCCAGCAGCGATGGCACGGATGCCTTCCAGCGCAATGTGGGGGTAGGTGTTGAAATCGGGCTGGCCGATCTCCAGGTGGATGACCTCCCGTCCTTGGGCTTCCAGCGCCTGAGCGCGGGCCAGCACGGCGTAGGCCCCTTCAGCTTTCAGATAAGCGGTACGACGGGCGAAAGACATGGCGGCTCCTTTCTCCTTCCCCGGGCTGAATAGCTACAGCAGAATGTTGAACCTCGACCGGATCGCCGAGTCAATCCTGGACGGCAACCCAGGCGGCCTGTGATCGCGCAGCAATGCCTCGGCCCGGGCGATGGCTCGCGTGCGGGTGTCCTGTTTCCCTGCCGCCTCCCACATCGCCCGGCTCTGGCGATCGGCCAGCGGCGGATAAAAGAGCTCGGAGCGCATGAACTGCATCGTGTGAGCGTCCATCAGATAGTGGCCGCCGGGCCCCACCCGCTGGATCGCGTCAACGGCCAGCGCGTCCTGTGTCACCCCGATGCCGCGCAACGCGCGCATGGCCATGCCGACGATTTCGTCGTCTATGACCGCCTGTTCGAGCGAGGCCGCGCTCATGTTGGTCACCATGCCGATCGCGTGGTGGATATAGTTACACCCGCCCATGGCGGCCAGCAGCAACGTCGCCATCTTTTCGTATCCTGCCTGGGCGTCAGGAATCTTGCTGTCGGTCATGCCGCCGGAGCAGTAGATGGGCACGCGATAAAAGTGGGCCAACTGGGCAGCGCCCGCCTGCATCATCCCAAATTCGACCGCACCGCCCAGATAGCCGCCAGTGCGCATGTCAGCCACGCCGGGGATGTACCCTGCCAGCACCGGCGTGCCTGGCCGGACCAATTGCGTCAGCACGATGCCGCTCAGTTGCTCGGCATTGAGCTGAACCAGCGATCCAGCCAGCGTCATCGGCGAGGTGGAACCGGCCATCGGCGCCGACGAGAGGGCCACCGGTAGCCCATGCCTGCACCATTCGATGAGGATCTGAGTGACGCCCGTGTCCAGATGGAGGGGACTGACCATCCAACTGGTGATGTTCGACAGGAAGGGTCGCTGCTGCAGCGCCTCGAGCCCCCCGGCGATCGCCATCCCCAGTTCGATAACTTGCCGTGCCCCATCCACTGAAGAGACGCCCCCCATGACGTGTTTGGTGCTGTTGACCAGGCAGGTATAAAAGCGGTTGACCGGCACGTCTCTCTCGGGGACGTCGGTGGGGTACAAGGGGATGACGACAAAGTCACAGTGCTCCAGCGCGTCGGCCAGCCGGGCCAAGCTGGCCAGGTCCTGAAGCGTGCCCGGCCGAACCGTGTCCGCGCCGGGATCGAGCATCGTCGTCGGCGAGCCACCTGTGCCGGCATAGACCCGCTTGCCTTCCAGCACTACATCTTGAGCGGGATCGCGGCCGGCGAGCAACACTTTCGACGGGACCTTGTCCAGTGCGTCCCTGACCATCGCCGCGGGGATAGTCACCCGGCTGCCCTTCACTCTGGCCCCGCCCTGCTGGTAGAGGGCCAGGGCCGTCTCGTTCTCCACCTGAATGCCCGTCTGTTCGAGCACCGTCAACGACGCCTCGTGGATCTCCCTGATCTGTCCCTCGGTAAGTGGCTGATATTGCCCACCCAGTAGACCAAGTCTGGCCATTTTCCTACACCTTGACAAATAGACCCGCGAGACTTTACCGGCGAGGAACCAAACGGGCTATAGTACCGTCGGTACTATGCGCTCGTCGCCTCTCGCTTCTCAATCACCTCGGCAATCACTTTCTCTGCTTCGTGTGGCAGCGGAGGCACCTCGTGCCCGGCCAGAATTTGACGGGCACGCTCATTGGCTCGGGTCGCCATGTCCTTGCTGCCTTGCTTCACCCAGCGATCGTAACGCGAACGATCGATCAACATCGGCCGCCACTGGGCCCACTTCCAGTTGTCCAGTGTGTGATCGTCGGCCAGGAAACCGCCGCCTGGCGTGGCGCGATGGATCGCCTCGCGGGCCAGCGTGCGTTCGCTGACCTCCACGCCGCCCATGACAAAGCGCACGTCGCGGATGATCTCGTCGGCCATGACCAACATCTCCATCGAAGAGGTAGTGCCGTATTCAATGTAACCCACATCGTGCACCAGGTTGCAGCAGGTCAGGAAAGCGGCCATGATCGAGATCGCCGCCTCAATGCCAGCCTGGGCGTCTACTACCTTGCTGTCGGTGGCACCTGCAGCGCCCCACACCGGCAGGTCATAGTAGCGGGCTATGTCCGTCCAGGCAGCCATGCCGGTCGGCCACTCCGGAGCGCCATAGCTGACGATCGCCGATTTCATGTCCAAGGCGGCGGTGTTCATGCCATACAGGAAAGAGGTGCCCGGCCGCACCAACTGAGCAAGCACCAACCCCACCAGGCACTCGGCGTTGCCCAGGGCCAGCGCTCCAGCCAGCGTGATCGGTCCCCCGCCGCCAGTGTTGGGCGAGGGCGGGTAGGTAACAGGGATGCCCTTCTCGGCGCAGAACAACAACTTGTCCACAGATTCGTCCGGGTAAAGCAGCGGAGAGATGGACTCGCCGTAGAGCATCAGGAACGGCTTTTCCCAGAGTTCGGTCTCGCCGCCTGCTACCGCGCAGGCGATGCGGTAGATGTCTTCCATGTCCGCCCGATCCTTGGCCGTATAGATCGTGGGTTTGACCGAACCCCGGATCATGCTGATGAACTCGTGGAGGTAGATGTCCATCGCCGGTACGTCTGACGGATTGCCCATGGACATGGTAAAATCTATCTGGTCGAGGCCATCACACACATGCGCAATGCGCCGGATGTCTTCCGCCGTGGCCCTGCGCCGTTCGCCGCTTTCGACGTCTATGGTAAAGATACAGTCGGAGCCAGACCCAAAGAACACGTTGCCCGCCTCCAGCGGCATGGTCAACTCGCCCAGGCGATTGTGCATCGGGATGCGCGATGGGGCAGAGGCAATGGCGTCCATCACCATGAGAGGCGGGATCTTGATCCGGTCGCCTACCTCCCACGCCCCGGCGTCAAGGAGTAACTCGCGAGCGGTCTCGTTCTTCATCACGATGCCTGTCCGGGACAGAATATCCAGGCTGGTGTGGTGAATGGCCTGGATCTGTTCGTCGGACAGCATGCGTATGGTAGGATGCAATGTTTCAATAGGGAGTTGCTCTGTCATGCGGGATCCTCCTCAACAACAAATGACCTCGCTCCGTGCGACGCCTCGTCACTGCACCCATCACCTTTCAGATGCACAACTCGAATCGCCGACGGATCCAGCTCTCCACGGCCGGGTCAAGCGGCGTCGGCTGGTGACGAGCCAGGATGTCACGGGCGATCTGCTTGGCCCGTTCTCGAGCGTCCTGCCCGCCTGCCTGTTGCCACACCTCCCAGCCCTGACGATCGACCACCGCCGAGGGATAGTAAAACTCGGAGCGCATATGCCGGATCGTGTGCTCGGCCATCAAGTAGTGACCGCCGGGGCCAATCTCGTCGATCACATCCAGGGCCAGCGTCTCGTCGTTCACCTCGATACCGCGCAGCACACGCATGGCCATCCCCAGGATGTCGTTGTCAATGACAAACTGCTCGGCGGCGACGGCATTCATGTTCTCCAGCATGCCTGCCGCGTGGTGGACAAAGTTGCTCCCCGCCAGGGCAGCCAGCACGGCACTCATCGCCTTTTCGAATCCGGCCTGAATGTCGGGCACCTTGGCATCGGTCATGCCAGCCGAGTTGTAGATAGGCAGGCGATAGAACTGGGCCATCTGGGCCATGGCCGCGTTGGCCAGGCCAAACTCGGCCGCGCCCCCCAGATAGCGCCCCGTCTTCATGTCGGCCGTCGCCGGGATAGGGCCAAGCAACACCGGCGCGCCCCGCCGGGCCAACTGTGTCAGCACCAACCCGGACAGTTGCTCCGCGGTGAGCTGCGCCAGCATCCCGGCCAGCGTCACCGGCGCCGTAGACCCAGCCATGGGCGCGGCGGAGAGCACGACCGGGATGCGCTGGCGACACGTCTCGACGAGAAGCGTCGTGACGTCGGTGACAAACTTGAGCGGGCTGACCATCCAACTGGTGATAAAGGAGACGATAGGGCGTTCGCGCAAGGCACTCGCCCCACCGGCGATCCGCTCGCACATCTCGACGGTGTCGCGGATGCCTTCAAGGGTGTACACCCCGGCCTGCACGTGCTTGGTGGTGTTGCACAACCCAGCGTAATAGGTGTTGATGTCGACGACGCCTGTGTCAAGGTCGGTGGGATAGACGGGCACCAGGTAAAAGTGGACATTGTCCAGAGCGTCCACCAGGCGGGCCAGTTCGGCCACGTCGCGCAATACCGCCGGCCGGGGTTGCCCGGTCTCCAGGTCAAACACGGTCAGCGCCGCGCCGCCCGTGCCGACGTGGACCCGCGCGCCTTCCAGTTCAAGGTCCCACTTTGGATCGCGCCCGGCGAGCACCACCCGCGAGGGAGCACAAGCGATCGCATCTTCAACCAGCGAACGAGGCAATCGCACGCGATGACCTGTAGCGTCCGCGCCTGCCCCCTGGAATAACAGCAGTGCCTCGGGCTGCTCGACCTGGACGCCTGTCCGTGCCAGGATGCTCAGCGCCGCTTCGTGGACCCGCAACACCTGATCGTCGGTCAGGGGCCTGTACTGCCCGCCGCCCAGTCCCATCACGGGACCCCGGCGTCTCCCAGCCATCTCGTATTCCCTTCAGCCGTGACGCGTGAAACGCAGTGGTCGATAATGCCGCCCCACGTTTCACGCAGCAGCGCTTGCCAGACTCCGCGCCACGTCTACAGCCGTCGCTGCATCGGGCGCATAGGCGTCGGCCCCGATCTCCTCGGCAAAGGCGGCCGTCACCGGCGCGCCGCCGATCATGACCTTGACCGACTCGCGCAACCCGGCCTCCTCCAGCGCTTCAATCGCCGCTTTCATCTGAACCATCGTCGTCGTCAGCAGAGCACTCATCCCGACGAGATTGGGTTGATGCTCGCGCACGGCGGCCACGAAATCCTCCGCCAGCACGTCTGTCCCCAGGTCAATCGTCTCAAAGCCAGCGCCTTCGAGCATCATTTTGACCAGGTTCTTGCCGATGTCGTGCAGGTCGCCTTTCACCGTGCCGATGACGTACTTGCTGGTGGTAGGTGTGTCTCCCTCGGTCAGCAGAGGTCGCAGGATGTCCATACCGGCGTGCATCGCCCGAGCAGCGACAAGCACCTCAGGCACATAAAGCTCTCCGGCTTTGAAATCCTTGCCTACCTCGTCCATGCCGGCGATGAGACCGCCTTGCAGGACCTCGCCAGGGTTCATGCCAGTGTCTAGCGCCTGTTGAACCAGCGCAGCGACCTCTTTGTCCTCGCCGTCATACAGCTTTGACGCAATCTCTTGCAGGATGTCTGCCATTTTCTAAACCTCCCTGTTTTCCCTCGATCCGAACCTTGTTATGTTGATGCAAAACAGATCACATCAATTTGTGGTGCCCTGTGCTGTCCCGGGTCGTCCCACTGCCGTAAAAGTCAGTAGCGTGCCCAGGTAAACCTCCTGCTGCCATCCTCCACCCACCGACACCGTCTGATCCACCCGTCCCACCCGCACCTCGACCTGGTCGGCACCCACCTGCCGCGACAGCTTCTCCAGTTGGTGCGGTACAACCTCCTGAGCGTAGGCCACACTCTCCTCGAGGCTGCAAAAGTCGCGCACGCCATCGGGCAGATGCAGACGGAAGCCCTGGCCGGCCTCTATGGGACGGATGGTCACCTGGAGCTGTTGCACCACACTGCCTGCGACAGCGCCTACGGCACTGGCGACCTCAGCGGCACGCGGGATGACCAATTCGGTGTGCAATTGCCGTGCTGCACCCGGCAGGTAGGCTTCAACCGGCGCACCGACGGCGACCACAGGCTGACGAAGCGTCAACTGGCAGGCCAGATCTGACTCTGGTGCGCCGCCCAGCGCTCGAGACAGCAGCGCCACCGCCGAAGGCTCTCGCTCCCAGTCAGGGGTCCCCGACTCGTCGCTCAACACCTTGCTGACCAGTTCCCTTGTCACCCGCCCCGACACATCACCGGCAACCTGCTCACAGAACGACTGTGGCGATAGGCCCACCTGGGCTGCCAGTATCTCAGCACCCAGGTGCGACGCTGCCGCATCCCACAGACGAAAGCGACCCAGGACATGTAGGGCATCAGTTGGCGTAAAACCAGCGCGGGTGACCAGTCGCCTGGCCTCTAGCCCCTCGATCTGCCGCACCACCAACGAGCCATAGCGCTGCGCGTTAACCAGGAAGGCCAGTGACTGAGGGCCTGCGGCCAGGTGGCGCAACAAGGCCCGCTCCGAGTCCGAGAGCGGACCCGACGGTGGGCGTTGGGCCATCGCAAACTGCCCGGCCAGACCCTCTCGCTGGCGCGCCGTCACCTGCCGCCGCAATTCGTCCACCACCTGGGGGTACTCGCTTGCCAGCAGGCACAGCGGCACGACGCGCCGGGGGCCGATGGTAAACTGGTTTTGGCCGTCCAGCTGCACTTGACTGTCGCCGCCCAGTCCCACCGTGTGCACGTCCACCGCCTCGACCATGGTCCGCCACCCGCCAACCCGCGCGCCTTCGGGGCTCAGCCGCGGGCGGCCATCGTGCAACACGGCGATGTCGGTCGTCGTGCCGCCCATGTCTACCACCCACATGTCACCCTCGCCCGCCAGGTGCCAGGCACCAACGACGCTGGCTGCTGGCCCTGACAGGATCGTCTCGATCGGGCGGCGCATGGCCCATTCAGCCCGCACGAGCGAGCCGTCTCCCTTGACGGTCATCAGGGGGGCCGTGATGCCTTGCTCGTCCAACGTACGCTGAACGGTGGCGATCAACTCCCGCAGCAGCGGGATCAACCGGGCGTTGAGAGCCACCGTCGTCGCTCGGCGCACGGAATTGAGGCGGGTCGTCAGATCGTGACCACAAGTGACGGGCAGACCCGTCAGTTCTTCCGCCAAGGCCTTTATTCGCCGTTCGTGAGCCGGGTTACGCACGCCAAAGTACCCCGACACGGCAAAGGCCTCGACCTGATCGCGCCGGGCCAGAATGGCCTCCCGCGCGGCGACCTCGTCCAACGGCTCGACTTCGTCGCCTGCCCCGTCATGGCCACCGCGCAGGTAGACGACGTCTTGTGTGACCAACTCGCGCTCAAAGCCATATTGTTGGATCAATGCGGGGTCGTAGCCGATGAGCAGCAGACAGACCGGGCTGCCCTGTCCCTCGACGATGGCGTTGGTGGCCAGCGTCGTCGAAAGCGCCACCAGGTCCACGTTGGCGGGAGACACATCCCCTCCACCAAAGACGGCCGCCACAGCCTGCCCAATGCCGATAGACAAGTCGTGTCGGGTGGTCAGCGCTTTGGCACTGGCCAACACGTCACTGCTGGCGTGGTCTACCAACACGGCGTCGGTATACGTGCCCCCGGTATCAATGCCCAGAGCAAGCGTCATGCCCCATCCCCCCGCCGCCGCCAGCAGCTACCGGCGAGTGAGCAATAACGGCACACAGACCCAACATGATTCGATTCGTAACCCGATCCCAGGCCGATAACCATCGAGACGGACTTGTGTGGCTCGAGTACGCAGTAGCTGTTAAGGCGCACACTGATCTTTTCCAATGGCAGCAAGGCACATAGTTCGCGCTGACCGTTCAAGGGCCAGCCCACCAGGGATCCCGGGCTGAGTGCAGGACTCACCCCCCAGTCCAGTTCTGCGGCCCGTTCTTGGACCTTGTCCCTCAGCGCCCCACCCACAGCGCCCAGGGCCAGCACGCCGACCGTGTCGAGCATATAGGCCAGCAGCATTTGACCTGCCGCTTCAAGCGCGTGGACCCGCCGTTCCAGGGCCGGCCCGATAGTGTACACTGCCACCATCAGCCGCTCCGCGGGCGCCAAGAGGTCAGTCTTGGGGCCGACGGTCAGTCTGTCGCCCTCCGCCAGGACAGAGCCATGGGTCCCCAGGCTGCTGAGGATCACTTGCTCGGCAGCGCCGTCACGCACCAGGAATTCGTCATAGACGACTGCCGGCGCGAGGAGCGGTTCGCCGATGGCCACGGCCTCGTTCGCCGCTGCCACCAGCGCCGAACTGACCGATTTCTGCCGGTGACGGCCCTGTTCCTGCAGCACGTATTCAGACGTCAGGGAAATGGGGATATCGTAAAGAACTTTCATGCTCGATCGGACCTCGCGGATATTCCCTTTGCCAGTTTGCGCCGCTGCCTGTAGGCTTTGAGATAGCGCGCTGCATACCGGTCGTGCCCCAGAAGAAGGTCGGCGGCCAAGATAGCTGGACGCACTTTGGCCGGGTCCACAATGGGACAGTTGACGCCATTTTGGATCGCCATGGACAGGAAAGCCCAGTTGATCACCTCTCGCTCCGGTAGACCAAAAGAGACATTGCTGGCGCCGAGCGCCATGTTGACGCCCAATTCCTGGCGCACCATCCGGATGGCCCGCAGGGTGATCTGGCCGGCCTGCGAGTCGGTCCCTACCGTCGTCGCCAGGCAGTCAATGACGACGTCCTCACGAGAGATGCCCAGTGCCTCGGCGCGCCCGACGATCTTGAGTGCCACGGCCAGGCGCTTCTCCGGCGTCGGTGGAATGCCATCGTCGTCCATAACCAGTCCGATGACAGCCGCTCCGTACTCGGCGACCAGGGGCAGCACCTTCTCCAGGCTGTCTTCTTCACCGGTGACCGAGTTGATCAACGGTTTGCCCTCCGGTGCCAAGGCTTTGTGCGCGACCAGCGCAGCGCGCAGCGCGTCGGTGTTGGCGCTGTCGATGCACAGCGGTACGTTGACCGTCTCCATCACCAGGCGCACGGCCTGGGGCAACAAATCCACTTCGTCCACCCCGGCTGCACCGACGTTGACATCCAGGACATCCGCGCCCGCCTCCACCTGGGCCTCAGCCTCGCTACGGACGATCTCCAGGCTTCCTTCGGCCAGGGCGGCGGCCAGACGCTTTTTCCCGGTCGGATTGATCCGCTCACCGATGATCACCGTTGGCTTCTCAGGGCTGACGATCGCCGTTTTCCGCCCACTGTTGAGAATCGTTTCCATTGAACCTCTCCTGTGCCAGGCTTGCCTGAT
>Ga0180438_10004270_pt1 | contig 20688 bp, 10 predicted proteins | sample SS_ome_12_FD_132455 | JGI IMG/M metagenome (GOLD analysis project Ga0180438, IMG submission 132455) | Hypersaline lake sediment archaeal communities from the Salton Sea, California, USA - SS_3_D_2 metaG | ecosystem: Environmental > Aquatic > Non-marine Saline and Alkaline > Hypersaline >... | reverse complement strand
GAGACGGTGGTCATCTTCGAGCTGCTGCTGGCCTGGGAGGGCGGCAAGGCGACCGAGATCGGGCCCTATTGCGGCGGGGGGTCGCACATGTCCGGGACGGCCTGGGTCTACGACGACAAGCTGCTCGACCCGCGCCAGCTCGCCTCGAAGAAGCCCGGCGGCTACTACCATCGGCCCGTCTCGATCGGGCGGTTCAACACGCACTACATGGGCGGGGTCGCCCACGAGCTGGGCCACGGCCTCAGCCTGCCGCACGTCTGCGAACGGAAGGCCGACCGCTCTCGAGGCAGGGCGCTGATGGGGGGGGGCAATCACACGTACGGCCAGGAGCGGCGCGGCGAGGGGGCGGGCACGTTCCTCAGCGCCGCCAGCGCCATGCTCCTGTCGCGGACGCGCCCGTTCGCCGGCGACCTGCCCGACGCGCGGACCCGCCCGACCTGCCGCGTCGATGAGCTGGCCGCCTCCTTCACCGGCGGCGTGCTGAGGCTCACCGGGCGGCTGACGGCGGCGCCCCCGGCCCACGGGATCGCGGCCTACAACGACTGGGCGAAGATCCGCGGCGATTACGACGCGGTCGGCTGGACGTGCAAGGTCGGCCGCGACGGGGGATTCCGGCTGGCCGTCGGCGAGATGAGGCCCGGCGCGTCGCAGCTTCGCCTGCTCGTCTGCCACACCAACGGCGCCCGCAGCCGCTTCGCCTTCGACTACGAGGTCGATGCCAACGGCACGCCCGACCTCGGCCCGTTCCGCTACTCGCTTCGGCTCGCCGAGGCGGTCAAGGCCTACGCCCGCGGCGACCGCCGCAAGGCCGAGCAACTCGCCAAGGCGATCGCCGACGGCGCCGCCGACAGCGAGCAGATCAAGCGGAAGGCCGCGCACCTGTGCAAGCTCATCCGCCCGGGCCGGCCGCGCAAGCTCGCCGAGATCGGCGACGGGGTGAAGTCCGTCCCCGTCAGCGAGCTGGCCTTCCGCAGCGCGAAGACCGGCTGGGGGCGCCCGCTGCGCGACCAGGTCCTGTCCGGAGCCTCGGGAACGTGCTTCCTGGCCGTCGGCGGGGTGTTCCACGAGTCCGGCCTGTACGCCCACGCACCTGCGTCGCACGTGTTGGAACCGGGTGGCAAGTGGAAGCGGCTGCGGGGCGGCTACGGCCTCCAGGACGGCCACCCCGGTTCGGTGGTCTTCGTCCTCCGCGGCGACGGCAAGGAGCTGTTCCGCTCCGCGCTGATTCGGGATCGCCGACTCCGAAGGCTGGACGTGGACGTTTCAGGAGTGAAGGTGCTGGAGCTGATCGTCGAGCCGGGCGCGGACGGGACCGGCAGCGACTGGGGCGTCTGGATCGCCCCCGAGCTCCGGCGGTAGCGAGGTTTCAAGCGACAGGAGCGAAGGATGGCAAGGCAGATGAAACGTCGGGCGTTTCTGCGGAACCTCGGCTGCGGGGCCGGGGCGGTGGTCCTCGCCGGCGGCTCGGCGGCGCGGACGTACGCCGCCAACGACAGGGTCAACGTCGCCCTCGTCGGCGTCGGCGGGCGCGGGCGGTGGTTCGTCGGCTGCATGCCGAGCATGGCCACCGTCGTCGCGATGTGCGACGTCAACGACCGCCGGGCGGCCCAGAGCTACAAGAAGATGCCCCGAACGCCGACGTTCCACGACTTCCGCAAGATGCTCGACGAGAAGGGCAAGGAGATCGACGGCGTGGTGGTCGCCACGCCGGACCACACCCACGCGGCGGCGTCGTTCGCCGCGATGCAGGCGGGCAAACACGTCCTCTGCGAAAAGCCGCTGACGCGCACGGTCTGGGAGGCCCGGCTGATCCGCCAGACGGCCCGCGAGCGGAAGGTCGCCACGCAGATGGGCAACCAGGGCACGGCCAGCCGGGCCTTGCGCGACCACCTGAGCTACCTCCGCGCGGGCGTGATCGGCGAGGTCCGCGAGGTGCACGTGTGGAAGGACAGCGGCGGCAGCGCGAAGCCCGGCCCGCCGACGGGCACCGAGCCGGTCCCGGACGGTCTGAAGTGGGACCTCTGGCTGGGCCCGGCGGCACAGCGCGGTTTCCACACGGGCTGGCTGCGGTGGCACGACTGGCGCGACTTCGCGACCGGCTATCTCGGCAACTGGTCGACGCACAGCTCGAACCTGCCGTTCATGGCCCTGAAGGTCCACGAGCTGTGGCACGCCGAGGCGGCCGCGCGGCCGCGGCTGAAGGTCTCCGCGAAGGTCTCGGCGATCAACAAGGTGTCCTTCCCCAAGTGGGAGGTGGTCCGCTGGGAGATCCCCGCTCGGGGCGATCTGCCGGCGGTGAGCTGGACGTGGCACAACGGGCGGACCGCACCGGACTCCCGCGACATCATCGAGGAGAAGATCGGCGAGGGGCTCGACTGGGGCGACAAGAAGAACAAGAAGTGGCACGACCACGCCGGGTGCATCATCCTCGGCAGCAAGGGGCGGATCTTCGGCAACGGGCACAACACGGTCTGCAAGCTGCTGCCTGCCGACAAGTTCGCCACCCCGCCGGACGTGCCCGCCGCCCTGCCTCGCTCGCGCGGGCACGAGCGGGAGTGGATCGAGGCCTGCAAGGGCGGAGCGAAGCCCGTCTCCAACTTCGACTACGCCGGCCCGCTCGTCGAGTTCCTCATGCTCGGCAACGTCGCGACGCTCGTCGAGGGCGAACTCGAGTACGACCCGCTCGCCGGACGCATCGTCAACAACCCCCAGGCCGACAAGCTCCTGCGGTTCCAGCCGCGCAAGGGGTGGCTGGCGTGAGTTGAGTCGTGCACTGGGTAGCTGTCGGCGCGTCGTGGGCGCTGCTCCCTGGATGAGCGCACAGTGCGATGGTCGCATCCCTTTGGCGTGCCCCACGGCCGCCCCTGCCGGGGCTGACGGGACTTTTCGGCCGGCTCTTCCGCCCCAGGGAGGCCAACGTGATTGGCCCGGGGCGATGGTCGGCGAAGGCTGGCGGCGCGCCCGGGCCGGCTTCTTCGCCCCGGAGGGGCTGACGTTCTTAGCCCAGGATGACGGACGCCGAAGGCGGACGGAATCCTGGGTATCCCGCCCCTCACTCAATCAGCCCCGGCAGGGGCGACCGTAGCGTTCGGCAACCAGGACGCCCTTGCGGATGCTCCCGACGGCTTCCTTGTCCACGCGTTCGAGTTCGGATCGCCCTGTTCGTCCGCCTCAGCGATAGTCCTCGCCGTTGAGGCTGCCGACGACGCTCTTCTGCCAGGCGAGGAGCTTCGCCTTCATCGCCTTGGCGCGGCCGGGTTCGGCGTCGGCGAGGTTCTTCTGTTCGCGGGGGTCGTCGGCGAGGTTGTACAGCTCGACGCGCGGCCCGGCCGGGGCCTTGGCCTTCCCTTTGGCTTTGCCCCTGCCTCTCGCCCTGCCAACGTTGGCGTGCAGCTTCCACGGCCACTCGAGCCAGGCGGCGTGGCCGGGAAAGCTGTCGAGCGGGTACTGCTTCGTCACCTTGCCCGCATCGGCGCCGAACGTGTGCGGGGTGAGCTTCTGCCCGGCCTGCTGGGCCTTCAGCAACTCGGCCATCAGCTTCGCGCTCGGCGTGCTCCGGCCGCCCGTCGGATGCTGCCAGAAGCCGATCCCGCCCGGCCGGGCGGTCATCTTCCCGTCGATCAGCCCCACCAGGCTGATCCCGTCCAGCGGCGGCTGCTTCGCGATTCTCAAGCCCACCAGCTCCAGCAGCGTGGGGTAGATGTCCGACGTGACGGCCGGCACGGCCGTCGTGCGGGGCCTGGTGATCCGCGCGGGCCACTCCAGGATGCCCGGCACGCGCAGCCCGCCCTCGTAGATGCTGCCCTTCCTGCCCCGCCCGCCCGACGATTCGGTCTTCAGCCCGCCGTTGTCGCTGCAATACCACAGGATCGTGTTCTCGCGGATCCCGAGCGTGCGGATCGCCCCCCGCAGCTTGCCAAACGCCCGGTCCATCCCCGTGATCTCGCCGAGGAAGTTCTGCATGGCCACCGACTGCGACGCGTACGGCTTGCGGTCGATCTCCGCCGCCTTGTGCGGGCCGTGAGGCGAGCCGAACCAGACCACCGCCAGGAACGGCTTGGGCGACTTCGCGTGCTTGCGCATGAACTCGACGGTCGCGTCCACCGTCACCATCGAACTCTCGCCCTTCGTCTGGACCGCCTTGCCCTCCCGGCTGAGGATCGGGCTGTTGTCGAAGAAGTTCGGGGCCGACAGCCACTCGTCGAACCCGCTGGCCCCCGGCGTCATCGCGCTGCCCTTGCGCACCGGCCCGAGGTGCCACTTGCCGAAGTGCCCCGTGACGTACCCGGCCCGCTTGAGGGCCTCGGCGATGGTGACCTCCTGCGGCCGCAGCGTGTGGCCCCACCGGAAGCAGCCGAACCGATTCGGGTGCCGGCCCGTCATCACGCTGCCCCGCGTCGGCGAGCAGACCGGCGCGGCGGCGTAGAACCGGTCGAACCGCAGCGCCTCGGCCGCCATCGCGTCGAAGTGCGGCGTCTTCACCAGCGGGTGCCCGTTGTAGGCCATGTCACCCCAACCCTGGTCGTCGGCCATGCACAGGACGATGTTCGGCCTCGCGGCGGCCGCCGATGCCTTCGCCCCCGCCGCCCCCTTCACCGCGGCCAGGCACGCCCCGGCGCCGATCGCCTTCAAGAACCCTCGACGGTCTATCCGCATGGTCATGTCTCCTTCCCTGTGTAAGTGCCGCCGCTCAGCTTACACGCAGATAAGAAAGAGTCCACAAATTACACAGATTACACTGATTGCTGGAAGAAGAGGCCAGGAGGTCTTTCTTGCCGTTCACAATTCGCGTAATCCGTGTAATTCGTGGACAAACAGCTCCCCATCTTGCCATACTCGGAAAAATACCCCCTATGGGTTCGTTTTGCGGCTTTTGTGTCCGGATCCTGTCCCCAGACCGTCCCGGCAGGCCGCATGGCCGTGCATGCAATGCATCGATTCACACAGTCACGTTGACCGCCGCTCGCTTGCCGGTGCCCGTGCCCACCACAACACAGGCCGGGTCGGAGTGGTTGGTGCCTCAACGAAACGACGCCCCCAGTACGTCAATTGTAGCGCCCGCCGCCCCCCAGACAAGCTGCGATCCCAGAAAAACAACCCCCCTCCCAACCCGCTGCCGGAGTCCGTCGAGGCCCGGCCCTTGACAACCGATCAACCGCTCCCTGCCTCCGCTCCCTGCCGGGGCCGACACCCGCCGCGGCGCGACGCCCACGGCCAACTCCCCCCGCCACCCCGCAAGTCACCGCGGCCCCGTCAGCCGACGCCACCGCCGCAACCGGATGAAGTGCTCCGCCCCCGATCTCAATGGCGTTCGAAAGGAGCTTGCGGATGTCCGGCAACGCGATAGGATCACTGGAAAGGCAGTCACTTCGCTGGCTCATCTGCGGCTGCCGAAAGGAGACGGGGATGATTGGCTACAAGTGCTCGGAGTGCGGGTCCGAGTTGGAAAGCCCCGATACAATGGCCGACCAGACCCACCCTTGCCCGGCGTGCGGGGCGACCGTTCGGGTTCCGCGGCCAGAAGCGCCAGGAGCGGAGAAGCGCAAACCCCCCGCCCCCCGGGCCCAGCCGCCCGACCTCGCCAGACCGGATCCCCAACCAGTCAAGCAGCGCACCGGAGCGTACGGGCCGACATCGGCCAGCGATACGCTGACGGCTCGCGACATCCAGGGCGAGCGCGGATCCTGTCCCGTCTGCGGCGAGCGGATCGTCGTGGACGGGCAGTTCGCCGACGGGCGGGCAATCGGCACGTGCGGGGATGCGTTCACGGCCGCGCGATGGCGACACACCGAGGGGCACGAGCCGGCTGCGGCCGGCTTTGAGTGCCCCCATTGCGGCCAGGACGACCCCGACGAACTCCTGTGCGACGGGAATGAGGCGCGCTGTCAGCGGTGCGGCACGCTGTACCCGATCATCGCAGATCTCCCATCAGTTGCCGTCCCTTCGTGTCTCAGGTGCGGCGGCAACCGGATTGTCAGCGGGGACTTGACAAGCTCAGAGGGCTTGCCCTGGTTCATGCCCCGCAGCATGAGCACGACAGCCGAACTTCTGTCTGTCTTTACAGCTTGGCCTATGAGGGTTTCGCTGCTGGACGATTCTGCTTATGTATGTCTGGACTGCGGCCTTCAGTGGGCAGAGGCGGAGTTGGAGACAGCAGAGAAGCGGATCGAGAAGTGGGGGAGCGACGACCTCAAGGCCCGCCTGCGCTCGTCGGGCGAGTCGGATCAGATGCCAGACGAGACCGATCGCGAATAGCGCCGCTCGAGGTTGGCTCCGTCGGGAATGTCCAATTCCAACTGAGGCATTACACCTTGAGCCAGTCCCCTCGCCACACGCCCGGCATGCTCAGGAGCAGAGAGACCTACATCGTCGGCACGCCGTGGTTTCGGCCCCGCCAGTGGGAGTACAGCCACCCGATCGGCTCGACGGAGTTGACCGCGGCGACGTAGTTCGGCGCGTGCTCCAGGATGACGCGGTGGGGCACCTCCAGCAGGAAGCCGTGATACGCGTCGCGCTGCACCTCGATGGGGTCCGGGTCGATGAACACGTCCGGCACGTTCCCGCCGGCCAGCATGAGCGGCTTGCGGTAGGCGTGCGCGGCGGCGGGGCCAACAGGAAGAACCCCGCCACCGCCGCCACCACGCCAAGACCCGTCAGGATAGCCTTCCCGTTCATTCGTCTCGCCTGTGCCTGTACACGTCGCAAGTCGCGTGCGAGAGTATATGGGCGACCCGCGTCCGTGACCATCACTGGCAAGGGCCGAGTGTCCTGGGTCGGGCAGTTGGAGTGCGCCTCGCTCAAGCAATGCCCCTCCCGCATCGCGGCAAAGGAGATGTCTTGATGAACAGAACGCCCCATTCGCTTCAGGCCGCCTTGGTGATCCTGTTGGCTCTCGGCGCGACCGGAGCGTTGGCGCGGGCGGAGGAGTACCGCGGCAAGTTCACGCCTGACGCGAACTACGTCCTCAGCGGCCGCCTCGCCGGGGACCTGCCCCCGCTGCCCAACGTGCCTTTCCGCTACGTCACCGAGGGCTTCGCCGCCGATCGGCTCAGCGAGGTTCCCCTCGTGGGCGTGCATCCGCGGATCGTGTTGAGCCCTTCGGACATCGAGCTGATCCACAAGCGCGTAGCGAACCTCGCCCACGAGTGCCGCATCTTCCGCGTGGCGTGGCGCGATACGCTGAACAAGGCCGCCCGGCCCGGCCCCGATCGGCCCAACTTCGGCCAGGCGCCTTGGGCCGGCACGGGGCCGGTCGCGTGCAAAGCGCTGGTCGCCCTACTGACCGACGACGCCAGGCTCGGCCGAGAAGCGGCCGAGTGGACCGTCAAGCACGCCCGGTACATCGAGCCCCGCGCCGACCTGCTCAACACGCATCCGGATGCGGCCAGCTTCAAGGCGAACTTCTACTACTGGAGCCGCGCCGGCGTGAGAGTGGGCGGGGTGGACTACCACGAGGCCTACACCAAGGGCGGCGCGGAGCGCGTGGCCGAACTCGCCAAGCGGTCCGTCGAATTCTTCGGCCAGGACAACCAGTACTCCTATGCCTCCCTCGGCTACGAGTACGACTACGCCCACAAGTTCCTGACGGCCGCCGAGCGGGCCTACGTCCGCGGCGTGATCGCCAAGTGCACGCGCAACAAGTACACCACCGGCATGGAGATCCCGGGGCACTTCTTCATCAACAACCACATGTCGATGGGGGCGGAGTTTCTGTGCCTGGCGCTGGCGATCGAGGGCGAGGAGGGCTACGACGGGCGGATCCTCCAGCAGTACGCACCCCGGCTGACGGACAAGATGACCTACGACATCTCGCCCGACGGGATCCTCTACGAGAACGTCAAGGGGTTCATCCCGCTGCACCCGATCTGGGCGGCGGGGCGGCGCGGGAAGCGGAACCATCTGCGGCACGGCCACCTCAAGGCGGTCAGCTACGCGGCCTTCTACAACGCGGCCAACCTGCACAACCGGTACGTCCGCCGAGGCCGCAACCGGCAGGGCGAGCCCCTTCCCAAGCTCGGCGAGGGCGCGGCCGACAAGCGCTACTGGACCGGCGTGGGCACGGGCGGGTTCCCGCACGCGGGGTTCTTCTGGAATTGGGTGATGAAGCACTTCTACCCGGACGACCCCATCATCGACTTCGCCTACAAGACCAACTGCGTCAACGAGAACTACGACCTGTATGACGGCTCGGACGACGAGACCAACTACAACGGGAAGATCCACTACAACATGCGCAGCATGGCCGACATCATGCTGCTGACCGCCACGGACGGACACAAGGGCCCCGACGGGAAGCCGATCGACTACGACCGCTCCGGCCTGACGCCCGCGCTGCGGAAGCTGCCGATGGCCTGGAACGACCTGCGGCGCGGCCTGGCGGCGGCAAGGAGCGATTGGGGCGCCGACGCGCTGATGGTCCACTACGAGTGCCGCTCCGATTTCTTCTACGGCGGGCACGAGACTCCCGAGCACGGCGACTTCCGCCTGGCGGCCGACGGGATCCTGTGGAGCCCGTACACCGGCGCGTACATGAACCCGTACTTCCACAACATGGTCGTCATCAACGGCATGGCGGGCGTGTACCAGCCGGTGGCGGGCCGGATGATCGGCGTGTACGACACTCCGGCCGCCGCGATGTTCGTGTCGGACGCGACCGACGGGTACAACTGGCGGAAGCGGGAGAAGAACTTCTACCTGTGGCACCCGATGCTGAAGACCACGCCGGTGTTCACCGACTGGCTGCGGGACATCGGCTTCGGGATGGACCGCACGTGGGAACTGCCCTTCCACCGCCACATGCGCGAGTTCTACGACGGCTTCGCCCACCTGGACTGGGGGCCATGGCACGGCGAGACGCGCGGGCCGGAGTACTACCAGCGCTGGAACGACGTCGACCACGTCTTCCGCACGCTGCACCTGGCCCGCGGGGCCAGGCCGTACGTGCTGGTTGTCGATGATGTGATGAAAGACGGCAGGGACAGCCAGTACGACTGGTGCATGGCGCTGGCCGGGGACGTGGAGCTCTACAAGGCGACCTGCCGGGCAAAGAACCGGCAGAACATCAAACGCGATTGGGCGACGGACATCGGCACGGATCTGCTGTTCACCCAGGCCGATGCGGAGCTCAGGCGTGTGGGGCGCGGCATCTTCGGCGGGACACTGGTCAACGTCGGCTACCACCCGACCAAGGGCGAGGCGATGCTGCTGGTGCGCGTGCTGTGGCGAAAGACACGCTTTGCCTACCCCCTGCCGAGCTTCGAGAAGACCTGGTCCGGCGGGCGGGTCAAGATCCCCGCCTACGCCGATCGGCCCGAGTTCCGCGTGCTGCTGTTTCCGCATCGCTTTGGCGAGAAGCTGCCGATCACCACCTGGAGCGACGACCGCCGCCGCCTGACCGTGACCGTCGGCGACCAGACGGATACGTATGAGTTCGCCACGACCGACCGTGGGCGGACCGTCCTGCGGATGCTGCGCGACGGCAAGACGGTTGCGCACACCCCGGCCGGGCCGCCCCGACCCGTTCTGGACACGCCCGCCGGCTATGCGGCGGATGCGAACCGGCCCGATGCCCTGCGAACGCATCGTTTCAGCGACACGTTTCGTCTGGCATTCCGACCGGCCGCGAGCGGATCGGAGATCCACTACACGCTCGTTCCCGAGAGTGCCAAGCCTGCCAAGCCCATGTCGCTGGTCTACACGGGCCCGGTCCCGATCACGCGGTCGTGCACTGTCCGGGCCGTGACCGTGCACGACAACTGGCCCTTTGCGGGCCAGGACAGGAACATGCCCGCGCAGAGCCGGGAGACGGTCCTCGTGCTCCGCAAGACGTCTCCCCTCCCGCCCGCGCCAAAGCCCTCCGAGCCGATGGCGCAGGGGCTGGCGTTGGACGTGTTCGAACTCCGCAGCACCCTCTTCAACGACGGCGGCTTCTTCACCGGCACGAAGAACATGATGCCCGATTTCAGCAAAGCCAGGCCCATCCACTCGATTCGCACCGATGGGTTTGCCGTCCCGCGCCTGGCGCCCAAGACCGGCCCGCGCGAGATGAAGAAGGGCTTCTTCCGGTACGCGGGCCTCTTCCGGGCGGCGACCACGGGACTGTACCGGTTCCGCATCCACTCGGCAGGCCCGGTGACGCTTTCGTTCGACGGTCGCCCCGCGATGGCCTACACCGGCCCATACGGTCAGTCGGTCAAGGACCGCTACGGCGAGGCCGCCCTGGCCACCGGAGATCACGCGATCGAACTGGTCGTCTGCGATCCGGTCTTCTGGAAGGGCGCCATGGAACCGCCCATGCCGCTGACCGTGCGTATGATACCGCCGGGCCGGAGCGAGTACCTGCCGATCTCCGCCACGTCATTCCGCACTTCCCGCGCGGGCCTGGCGACCGCCCGCCCGCCCGCGCCGCTGACGCCCGGCAAGCAGGCTGACCCCGCCGGCCCCCTCACGCCAGGCCTGGTGCGGAACTGCTACAACTACGTGCCTCACATGCCGCCGGGTTGTGCGATCGATCGTGGACACAACCGCACGGAGTCCATCATTCCCACCGAAGGTCTTCCTCCGGACTACTACCGGCCGTTGGCCAAGGGAGCGGTCCAGCCGTACCTGGTTGCCCCGGCGTCCACGATCGACCGCAACAAGAACATGCAGCGTCTGACCGTGTACCGCGGGTACTTCAAGGCGAGGCAGAAAGGCGTCTGGGAGTTCCGCCTCGACCCGACCGGCGCGAACGAGCTGTACGTGGGCGGCGTTCGCGTGGCGGCCAATCGCATTCGGGGCGAGCTGCCCGGCGGACGCATCGCGCTCGCGCCGGGCCTGTACGAGTTCGAGCTGCGCCTGGCCAAGGGCAAGGGAACGCTCGAGATGAGACTCCCCGGCGCCGGCACGTTTCAGCCGGTGGCGATGGGTGACCTGCTCCGGCCGCAACGGGTGGATACGCGGCGGTCGACGGCGGCGTCGGCGTATCTGGCGTGCGACCGGCTGACCGGGGAACGCACGCCGGTGGTCGGGCAGGGCGGGATCAAGGTTCGCGTGGTTGCGGGAGAGCTGGTCGAAGGGGCGAAGGGCAAGGCGATCGCTCTGCCGAACGCGGACAGCCGCGTGGAGCTCGCGGGCCTGGCCAGTCCCGAGGACGCCACAACGGTCGCCTTCTGGCTGCGGCGCGGCAAGCACGGAGACAGCACGGCCGTGGTGGGCCTGCCGTACAAGTTCCTCGTCCGCCTGCGCAGCCGGGACGCGATCTGGGCGATGTACGAACGAGGCTACGCCGACATGGTCCGCACCAACGGCGGCAAGCCCATGGCGGACAAGCAGTGGACGCACCTGGCCGTCAGCTTCGGCCGGGAGATCCGGGTCTACGTCAACGGCAAGCTCGTCCAGTCGGCCCTGGCGCCGCTGTCAGGCCGATACACGCCCAGCACCGACGCCAGGGCGACCGCCCTGACCTTCCTCCAGGGCGAGACGGGCGGGGCGATCGACGAGATCCACGTGTACAACCGCATCCTGTCGGCCCACCAAGTCGGGAAGCTCTCGCAACGGAGCAGGTAGTGCCCGGGAACCGTCCTGCTATCTGCAATAGACGCTGAAGTTGTCCTTCACGTCGAGGTCGGCGATGGGGAAGCTCCTGACCATTCGGCACGGCACGGCCAGGGCTCCTTCTCCCTCGACGCGCTTGCGGTCGGAATAGTCGACGACGAATCGGCCCCCCAGACCACGGATGCTGACGTTCTCTATGTACTCACGCTCGGTCTTCCGGTCCTTCTTCTTCCCCGACCGACCCTCCGTGTCCATTATGAACACGACGGTCTTCGTCCCCTTCGGCCAATCGGGCTTGATGACCGTGCCCTAACCAAGCGATCCCCGGAGCCTGTTCTTGGCCGTGACGGCCGAAGAAGCTCGAGAAGCCTCCCTTGCCTCAACGCAAGGCGGCCGCTTACCTGCCCTCCGCCGCCTTGGCCCGCTCAGCCTCCGCAGCCTTCTGCTTCTCCCAGGCGGCCTTGTCCTTGGCGTATTGGTCCTTCAGCTCCGCGATTGTCGCCTCGGCCTCCCGGATGCGGCGCTCGGTGTCGGCCAGGCCCAGCTCCTTCCGCAGCCTTCCGGAGAGCCACCGGCGGGCCGATCGGGCGTCCATGCCCCTCGGCGTCGGGAGCTTGATCGGCGTTTCCTCCAGGACCCAGTCGTCGCTGCGCTGGGAGGCCAGAGGGATCCCCCGGCCGTTGACGATGTTCGCCATGGGGTTTCGCGCCCAGGCGTAGCGGTAGTGCTTCGGTTCGGGAACGAACGGGCTGCTCAGCACCAACATGTTCCGTTTGTACTGGAGCCGGTTGCGGCTGTCTCGCTTGCCGTCGGTGTACCAGTCGACGGCCGCGGGGAAGAACCGTCGGTCGGCGCCGGCGATCGCGAAGCCCAGCAGCTTCCCGTCGCTGTCGTCTTTGGTCTTGACCGTCGTGTTGAAGGTCAGCCGGATCTTCCCGTCGGCGGCTTTCCCTTCGGTGATCGCCGGCGGAAGCCAGTTCTCCTCGGCGCCCCGGCCGGTGAGCAGCCCGTACCGCGTCGTCAACGCCCACTTGGCGGCCCGTTCGCCGACGGGGACCTTGATCTGCGGATGGTACCAGCTCTTGCGCTGGTCGAAGCTGCTGACGAAGCCGATGGCCTCGTCGCCGGCGTTGCGGAAGTCGACGAACGTCCTGTACTGCGCCTCTCGCAGCAGCGGCCCGACGTCGTACATCGGCAGCAGGAAGTTGTCGTGCGTCTGGGGCGCCCCGGCCGTGCAGAGCGAGATGATGCAGAACGGGAGCTTCTCATCCGCGAATGCCCGACGCCATGCAGTGATCATCTTGCCGAAGACCTGGTAGTACATTCTCGCCCCCGCCGAGCCGCTGAAGCAGTTGTTGAACCCGTGGTGGAACAACGCGCCCGCCACCGAAAGGCCCTCCAGCGGCCGAATCATGCTGGCGTACCGGCAGCCCGGACGGTTCTTGTCCGCGACCGGGCCGGGCCGCAGATCGCTCGGCGGCTTCTGGTCCGCCGGGATCGTCTCGCCCCTCGCCTTGCGGGCCTCGTTGCGGCGGTGGAAGGCGGCAATGCGCTTCTCGAGGTCGGCCTTCGGGTCGAACGCGGCGATCTTCTCGGCCCATTCCTTCATCATCTCCCGCGTCTCGGCGCCGGGGATCTTCTTGAGCACCGCCTCGGGCGTCCAGGCCTCGACGGTGGTCCCGCCGACGGACACGTCGATCAGGCCGATCGGGACCTGCGCGGCCATGTGCAGCCGCCGGCCGAAGACGTAGCCGATGGCCGCAAATTCCCGCGCCACCTCGGGCGTGCAGACGTCCCAGTCACCCTTGCGGAAGTGCCGCTTCGACCAGTCGCTCCACTCGTGCAGCCGCTCGAAGCTCGCGACCGACTTGAATCCCTTGCCGCGCGGCGGCGTAAGCAGGCGGATCTGGGGGAGGTTCGCCGAGATGGCCTCCAGCTCGCCGTCGTCGACCTTGGCCAGCGCGAACTCCATGTTGCTCTGCCCGCCGAGAACCCAGACGTCGCCGACGAGAATGCTCTCGAGCTCGAGCGTCTTGCGCTTGCCCTTGATCAGCATCACCTGTGGTGTGCTGCTGGCCGCCATGGGCTTGAGGGCCGCCTTCCACGAACGGTCGGGGCCGGCGACGGCGTCAGCGGCCTGCCCCGCGAAGGACACGGTGACCTTCTCGCCGGGGTCCGCCCACCCCCAGACCGCGACGGGTTTGTCCCGCTGAAGGACCATGTTTGCCTGGAAGATGTTGCTGACACACAGGCCCTTGCCGATGGCCGGAACGTCGACAACATCCTCGCGAGGCAGCTTCCTTTGGGGACCTTGGGCATCTGCGATCCCACAGCAGACCAGGCCCGGCAACAGGCACGACAGGATCAGATTACGGGGCATCTCGAGTCCTTTTGTTGGAGGAACCACGCTCTGTGCAAAGGGCGAAGCAAAGCCGTGGCGCAGGGCGGCGCAACACCGCAGCGCCCGTGCCTATGTCTACCCCGGATCGCCCGGGGCGTCAATCCTCAACGCTTCGACGGTGCCCGTCGCCTGCGTCTCATCCGCCGCTGGTTGTCCCGCAGCCGGCAGCTCTCGCCATTAGCGGTTCCGTTCGGCGGCACCGGCCGATACCATCTGCCCTCATGACCTCGACACCACGGTCGTTCTTCCTGGTGGCGATCGGAGAGAGTAGAGCAATCAACACGATGGCTTCACACACGTCAGACAGGTCCGGCGAGGCACGTCGACGGACGTTGTTCGACGCCGACTGGCTCTTTCACTTGGGCGACGCTGACGGCGCCCGGGCCGAGGCGTTCGACGACGGCGCGTGGCGGCGGCTGAATCTCCCGCACGACTGGAGCATCGAGGGGGCCATCGCGGAGGACAATCCGGCCGGCACGCGCGGGGGGTTCTTTCCCGGAGGTGTCGGCTGGTACCGCAGAGCATTCGACGCGCCGACCGCCTGGGCCGACCGGAAGGTCGCCGTCGAGTTCGACGGCGTGTACTGGCATAGCGACGTGTGGATCAACGGGCATCATCTCGGCCACCGGCCCAGCGGGTACGTCAGCTTCCGATACGATCTGACGGATCACCTGAACTTCGGCGGGGCGAACGTTCTGGCCGTGCGGGTCGACAACTCCCGGCAGCCCAACTCGCGGTGGTACACCGGATCGGGCATATACCGGCACGTCTGGCTGACCGTTACCGGGCGGCTGTACCTGACGCACGGGAACACGATCATCACCACGCCCCACGTGACCGACGAGGAGGCGACCGTCGCGATCAATGGGGCCCTGCGGAACGACACCGACTCCCCCGCGCGCGTTGCGTTGCGGTCCACCATCCTGGACCCCGGCGGCCACGTGACCGCACGGATGGACACGACCGCGGACCTGCCCATCGGGGCGGAGCACGCCTTCGCACACAGCGCGAAGATCGACGCCCCGGACCTGTGGCGCCCCGACGAGCCGCACCTGTACACGCTGCGAAATGAAGTGCTGCACGGGGACGATGCCGTCGACCGTGTCGAGACGCCCTTCGGCATCCGCCGGATCGAGTTCGACGCCGACCTCGGGCTGCTGCTCAACGGGCGGCCGGTCAAGATGCGGGGCGTCTGCGACCACCACGACGCCGGCTGCGTGGGCGCCGCCGTGCCCGACGCTGTCCTGGCCCGCCGGCTCGGGCTGCTCGAGGCGATGGGCTGCAACGCCATCCGCACCGCGCACAACCCGCCGTCGCCGACGCTGCTGGCGATGTGCGACCGCATGGGTTTCCTCGTCGTCGACGAGGGCTTCGACGAGTGGGTCACGCCCAAGACGCCGCACGGCTACAACGGGGCCCTGTTCGAGCGGTGGTGGCGTCGCGACCTCGCCGACTGGATCGCCCGCGACCGCAATCATCCCTGCGTGGTCCTCTGGAGCGTCGGCAACGAGGTGCGGGAGCAATTCAGCGACGCCGGCGTGAACACCGCACGGCAGCTGGTGGACGCCGTCCATCGGCTGGACCCGACCCGGCCGGTCACCTGCGGGTGCAACTGGCGCGACGACGCTGAGGTGTGGATCGCCTCGCAGTTCGACGTGATCGGCATCAACGGCGGCGGCGGGGGCTGCTTCGAATACGCCAACTACCACCGCGACAATCCCCGCTGGCGGCTCTACGCTTCGGAGGTCCCGCACACCCTTCAGACGCGGGGCGTCTACCGGAGCGTGAGCCACTACCGCGGCGAGAACCCCGCCGGGGGCATCCGAAAGACGCCCGACCTGGCCGCGCCGGAAGTCTTCGGTGGGATCGACCCCAACTACCGCTCCTCGTACGACAACGCCTATGTCCGCATCAACTGCCGAGATTCGTGGGCGGCCACACGGGCCAGTGATTACCTTGCGGGGGAATTCCGCTGGTCGGGCTTCGACTACCTTGGCGAGTCGACCCGCTGGCCGTGCCGCTGCTGGAACTTCGGTATCCTCGACTTGTGCGGCTTCCCGAAGGACGCCTACTACTTCTACCAGAGCCAATGGACCGACGAGCCGATGGTCCACGTCCTGCCCCACTGGACCTGGCCGGGCAAGGAAGGCGTTGAGATCCCCGTGGTGGCCTACTCCAACTGCGAGCAGGTCGAGCTGCTGCTGAACGGCCGATCGCTGGGCACGCGGTCCATGGCGGGCGCGATGGACGCCACCTGGCTGGTCCCCTACCAGGCCGGCACGCTCAAGGCCGTAGCCCGCAGCGCCGGCCGCCCGGTCGCCGAGAAGCAGTGGACCACTGCCGGGCCGCCCGCCGCCGTCCGCCTTACGCCCGACCGGAAAGCCATCGCTGCCGACGGTCGGGACGTAGTGCACATCGCCACCGAGATCATCGATGCGGCCGGCAACATGGTTCCGCATGCCGCCAACCGAGTGGATTTCAGCGTCTCGGGGCCGGGGCGGCTTGTCGCCGTCGACAACGGCGATCCGATCGACCACGGTTCGGTGCAAGCCCACAGCCGCAAGGCTTTCTTCGGCTTGTGCCTGGCGATCATCCAATCGACCGGCCAGGCCGGGGCGATCCACATCGCGGCGGGCTCGGATGCCCTGCGAGCCGACGAACTCACCATCGGTGTGGCGGACCATGTGTGCCGTGCAAGGGTGCGTCGTTCCAGCAGGTGAGAGCCCTGCCTCGGCAAAGGTTGTCCCGGCCGGGTGGCTATCCCAGCAGTCATGGAGGTAACGAAATGGCTGAAGCCTGGGAGACAAGAAGCGGCGATATCGCCTGACTTCACCTTCCCGCGGGCACCCGACTCATTCGCCCCGCTGTTGGCGTCAGCGTGAAATCCTTGATGGTCAGTCCCTTGGTCGCCCCCTCTCGCGAGAAGCGAAGTACGTTCTTGCCCTTAACCAGCGAGATCTCAACCGGCTGGGTGGTGTCCCACATGCCGACGGTGATTCCCCGTCCGCTAATCTGCGGGCTTCTCGCGTGTCTTGCGCACGACCAGCCCGGCCGGCTGATTGGCGTACATGAGCGTGCTCCAGGGCACGCTGGAGCTGCCGCCGCACTCGGGCCTGGTCTTCTCGATCGCCTTTCCGCACCAAGGCATGTCCATCTTCGTGCGGTTGTGATAGTGGTTGTATGCCTTCTCGTACATCGGGCGCAGTCGTCCGCGGCTCTTGTCCGAGATCTTCGTGTGTTTGTATCTCCCCCGATAGCTTTCGTACCGTTCGAAGGGCACGTCCCCCCCCAGGTTGTACCTGGCTGTGTATTCGAAGCCCTTCGCCAGCCTGCTTTCGTGCGCGCCGTAGAGGTCGACCCCTTGCTTCCAGGCGATCTCACAGGAGTTCAGGAGATACTCCAGCCCCATCTGCGTGTGGGCCTGGTCGCGGCCGCTCTCCTGGCACTGGCCGGAGGGCTTGAAGTAGTGGTTCACCGCGCCGTTGCCCGCGCCCTTGAGGAAGTACTCGACTGCTCGTCGAAACATCGCCTGATCGTCGAGGTGAATCCCCATGGCCATCATGGTCTGGATCATGGAGGCGTCCCAGTTTCCGTTGGCCGTCGGGTAGAAGTCCTTGATGACGGGATACAGAACGCCCCGCAGCATGGCGGCGAACGCATCCTGGTCCTTCTTGGGCCAACCGCCCCAGGAGTGCTTGAGAAGCTCGGCGGCGTTGCAGTAGTGGATCCCGCCCATGCCGACAAGCAGCCTGGCGTCATGGTTGCGAACGGATTCGAGGGTGGTTGACCAGGCGTTCAGAATCTCCGCGGCCTTGGCCGCGTGGGCCTTCTTGTTGGTCAGCGCCCACAGCAGAGCGTGAGTGTACGCCGCTGTCCCGTCACGCATGAAATGCGTGCCGCCGATGTCGGGCCGGTTGTACGCCCCCCTCTCAACATGCGCCACGGGCCGGGGCTTCCGCGAGAGCGATGCATACGAGGACGATCGCAGCTTCCCCCAAGCCTCTCGCCATGGCTGCTTATTGGCCTGGACCATGGACTTGACGAAATCCAGCTCCGCCTGAACGTGAGAGATGCCGGGATGGGCAAAACCGCCGCCGGCCGATGACACGTCGTCGATGGCCTTCTGGACATCCCCACCGACCGGAACGTCGAGGTCGAGCGCGCCGGCCGCCTGTGCCATGAGGGCAGCGGCGATGGCAACGGCAAACGGCACCTTGCGGATTCTCATAGAGGTCACCTTCCATTCAACGGAGCGTGGATTGCCCGACATCCATCGGGCCGGCATTGCCCGGTCAGGCTGGGCCGGAAGCCCCTCCGGGCACGCAATGCCTCGCGGTGCGACATCGCCTGTTCCTCGTGCCTGACGAGCCGTGACTGTCACCATTGCCGGCACGTGCGAACGTGCGCCGGTCACCGGGCGCGTTGGCTGGAGCTTCACGATCGCTCGAAGCGATTCCAGTCGATGGATGGCCCCAGGCCCGGCTCGTGTGGGGTGGAGATGGAGCCGGCCTCGGGTGCGATCATGCGCGTCTGCCCGCGCTGGCGGGCGCGCAGCCATGGTGGCCCGTACTCCACCATAGGACAGAGCGATTCCGGCTGTGACGCCACCACGTGAGCGGCCGCCAGGACGTGATGGCCGTGTGGGATCACGCGGACGCCCTTGTGCCGGCGTGCCAGCTTGCAGATCTGCAAAAGCTCCGAGAGCCCACCGCACCATTCGGGGTCCGCCTGGACGAAGCCCAAGAGCTTCTCGTCCAGGAACGGCTGGATGTTCCACCGCGAGTAGATATGCTCTCCCGTTGCCAGTGGAATGTCGGTTTCGCCCTTCAGACGTCGGTATGACTCGATTTCTTCAGGCGAGAACGGTTCTTCCAGCCATGTCGGGCTGAACGGCCGGATCGCCTTTGCGACCTTGATCGCGTAGGCGACGTCCCAGTCACACCGGCCGCGCGAGCCGACGTGGAAGTCGAACATCAACTGGGCCTTCTCGCCGAGATCGCTCCGTATGCCCTCGACGAGTCCCACGATCTTCGCGAACCCCTGCCTGCCATCCGGCGGGCCATAGCGGAAGAACCACTTCTGCGCCGTATGGCCCTCGTCAAAAAGCTCCTTGGCGTGCTTGCGGGCCTTGGCGATATCCGGGCCGGGCACGGTGCTGATGTACGCCCGGAGCTTCTTCCGCTTCCCGCCCAGCAGACGGTAGACGGGCTGGTTCGCAAGCTTGCCCCGGATGTCCCACAGCGCGTTGTCCACCGCGCTCAGTGCCGTGATGATGTTGCCCGTCGGCGTATGCCGCGCCTTGCGGCGCGTCTCCCAGATCGCCTTGCCTGTCAGCGGGTCAACGCCCTTGGCATATGTGCTGAGCGGCTTGCCGGGATGCAGCCGGTTCCATATCCACTCGAAGCCCAGCTCCCGCGGCGCCGGGTCCCTGCCGGCCAGATGCTTCCGCAGTTGTGGCAGGAGCTTCGCCAGGCTCTTCGCCTGGTCGGTATAGAGCGGCCCGCCCAGACCCGACACACCCCCGTTGGTGGTGACCTCAACGTAAGGTTCTCCGACACGTTTGCTGCTGCCTTTCTCACGCAACCGGAGGATATCCAGACCCGTGATCGAGACTGAACCGGATCCAGCGGCCGCGGCCGCGTGGCGCAGAGCTGTCATGGCAACCATCCCTTTGAGCATCGAGCGTCGGCAGAAGCGATGATCCGTGTAGGCGCGATCGTCAGTTCTCATCCTATGGAACTCCCAACGTCGGTCGATCAGAGCGAGGCGCCGAGGCTACGGGATGGGCGAAAAGCGAATCGCCTTCAGGCTCGCCGTCTTCGTCTCGCCCTCCAGGCACGAGACGCTCACCTTGTAGCGGCCGGGCTTCGGGAACCGCAGCCAGCCGATGGGGAAGCGCTGGTAGTTGTGCGAGGCGTTCTGCTGGTTCCGGATGGACTCGCCGCCTTCCACCTTCACGGCCCAGACCAGGCGCCCCTCCCCGGCGTACGTCAGGTCGACCTGGTAGTCGCCGGCGGCCAGGACGTCGACCTCCCACGTTGCGGCGGCCCCGTCTCGCCAGCCGGTGGCCTGCACGACGTGCTTCCACTCGCCGAACTTCTCCATCCACCGCTTGCCGGACTTCTTCGCGCCGCGGACGGCCGCGAACTCCGCCTGGATCTCCGTCGCGATTGACGGGTCGATTCCCCAGCCGGAATCGGCCTTGGGCGGACCGGCCAGGTCGAGCTGGATCACGCTGGCCAGCCGCTCCGGCGCCTGCGCCGGCAGGCGAAGCCGCGTCCAGCCATTCGCCTTCTCGTGCTCGATCGCGTCCGACTGCCGGCCTCGAAGCAGCCTGGCGGATCGGATCGCCGTTTTCAGCCCGGGCAGATGCAGCTTACCGCCGGCCGGCCAGTCGAACACGGACAGGAACAGCGTGCGGCCCTTCACCGTGACGTCGCCCCAGGGCAGAGCGTGACCCCAGGGGGACGCGTCCGTCCCGTAGACGACCTGGGGATAGCGGCGGATCCACTCGCCCGACCGCCGCAGGGCGCCGGCCGCACGCTCGGGAACCGACCCGTCGCCACGCGGGCCGATGTTGAGCATGTACGTGCCCCCCCGGGCGACACACGCGATCAGGCGACGCAGGATCTCCTTGGGGGTCTTCCAGTTCTCGTCGTACCACGCGTAGGCCCAGGAGTCGTTGGTCGTGTCCACCGCCTCCCACATGCCCTCCACGTTGCGCAGCGGGACCTCCATGTCGCCGAGAGTCT
>Ga0180438_10004268_pt1 | contig 20693 bp, 13 predicted proteins | sample SS_ome_12_FD_132455 | JGI IMG/M metagenome (GOLD analysis project Ga0180438, IMG submission 132455) | Hypersaline lake sediment archaeal communities from the Salton Sea, California, USA - SS_3_D_2 metaG | ecosystem: Environmental > Aquatic > Non-marine Saline and Alkaline > Hypersaline >... | reverse complement strand
GGGGGTGGTTGCGTTCGGCTTTTTTGCAGGGGGGGGGGGCGGGGGAGTTGTTGCGGGAGTTGGCGGAGGAAGAGGATGATCGGGTGAAAGAGATGGCGGTGGACTGTCTGGTGGAGATGGGGAAGGAGACGGTGAGGGGGGAAGGAGAGCGACGGACGGGGTACAGGGAGACGGTGGGGTTAGTGCGAGGGTTGATGGCGGTGCGGGCGGTAGATGAGAGGGGCGGGGTAGTGCGGCGGGGGTTGGGGAGAGCGGTGCGAATGGCGAGGCGGGTGGTTGGGGCGCGGTACGTGGACGCGGTGCACGCGCGGCATCTGAAGGACATTGGGTTGGAGGTGGTGTATGGTCTGGCAGACTCGGTCGTAGATCGGGGAGAGCTCTACGAGATACTGATAGACGCCTTCGGTGAGCCGTTGTGGGAGATCCGGCGCAAGGCGACGCGCTACCTGTATACTCTCTGGCGGTTGCACATCGCAGAGCGTGAGGACATCTTGGAACGGGTGAGCGTGCGGGTTGTGCCAGTGAATATGTTGGCAAACAGCACGTATTTTCAAACGGCCATCGACTTTGGATTCAAGGTTCTATTTGGGCACTACGACGAGCCTGAGGCCCTCAGACAACTGCGACGCGCGACACTAAAAATCCTCGATCTCTTGCCAGATCTCTTCGTTACTGCAGGTGTAGCTCTGGTGCCATCTATACTCTATCAACTATTGCCTTCTGAGAATGCTCGCGAGATTAGTCTTATTTTCGAGAGAGCCGACTACAAGCGTACGATGCTGAGACTTGGTATGCTTCTCGATCCTCGTGAGGAAGCCACTTCCGAGGATTTGCAGGTGATACGACGAGCTTTGCTTCGAACCGACGGCGCGCAGGGCCTATATGACAAGACGCTACTGCCCTGGTTTGGCAAAAACGCACTTGGGACGAACTTAGCACGTGACTTCAGCCGCTACCGGCCATTCTTGGAAGATGCGTTCCGTGAGGCCGGTCCAGTGGCACGACAATGGTTATTGGCGGCACTTTCCTTTTACACGCCATCATATCATGACACTATTCCATCTACAGAGGTCTACACTGTTGCCGATCGTCTGAGCCGGGCCTTTGTTGCTGACCGGAATCGGTTTCTGTCCACCGATTGGTATGACAGTGGAGCGTATCCACTGATTCATGTCAGTCGTCTTCATTGTGAACGGTCCACTTCGGCGATTCCTTTATTCTGTAGTTTTCTTGAGCAAGCAGAGGCGGAAGGTGATTGGGAGCTGGCTCGCCGTCTAACCGTTGAACTGGCTTATGCTGGCTACGTCTACCCAGTGCAGGCTCTAGAGAGCTTGAGTGTTCTGGGGAATTGGGAGCATGAGGAGATTCGGCAGACGATTAGCGATGCACTGGCATCGATGCGTTTTCGTTTTCCGGATTTGTGTGACCAATACCTTGAGCAGAAGGGGGTAAGTCAGGCGTTTTGGGACCACGTGCGTCGCAACAGGGGCGATCCAGGCTTGGCCAAGCTGATAGAGAATCTCGAAACCAACCAATTTGGCAGGGATGTTTTCCAGGAGTGGCCGGAACTACGTCAGTCGTCTATCGCCCTTCTAGAGCAAGCACAGGGGATTCACAGTTTTCAAGAATTTCTACAGCTTGCCATGCGTACTCTGCTGGACATGATTCGACCCGTACTGGATACTGGAGCAAGTGCTTGATCTGTGCCATATGTTGAACAATATGTCACGCACGGTCTTGTGTGAGGAATACACTCTATCTAACCTTGCAACTCAAGGTCGTATGCCTCCCCTGGCAAACTCCAGCACACAGTACACGGCGCGATGGTCCATACCGCGTCCTCCGTCGATACGCTGGGTATCTGGGGAAACCCCCAGAACCTGGCAGGAACCAGCAGCAAAGTCACTGACGACGAAATCGAGGACGCGATGGAATAGACCGAGCACGAAAGTATCGTACGGTGGCCAGTGTTCAGCGGGGCCGCTGTGATAGGTGAACGGCAGGCCGGACCCAGGCATACCAACGAATTGTCCCCAAAGTGTGGTAGTGGTATCGGAGTACCGGAAGGGATCCATGTTGAGATCGCCCATGATCAGGTTGCGCTCTCCACTGACCAGGGGGAGTTGGCCATCGTGGGGTTCAAAGATCTGGCCAATGGAATCGGTACGGCATCTTTCGCTCCGACTGGCAGGATGTCCGTTGACCACACGAATTGGCTGGTCGTGGACAATGGTAGTAAACGCCGATATAGTAAAACTCCCGTTGCATCCAGGCAGCGGCACGTCCGAAGTACCGATGTCCTCGCAATAGCTCCCCAGGGGACATCCTTCTATTGACCCTGCCTCCACGTGTACACCCAGACAGTCGCGGTGGTTACGAGGTTCGCAGGCAATTGTGTACCCTTCGCCAAGCAGCCTGCGTGCCTGATAGGCTGGATTGTGCGTTTGGTACCCATAGCAGACCTTGTCAGGATCTGTCTCTTCCCATCCTTCACACTGTGAGGGATGAGTGATCTCCTGCAGAGTCACGATATCAGGTCGCAACTCTTGAATGCTTTCTGCCAGCCGTTGCTCCACATCGTTGTAGCACAGTCCCCAGGAGTAGTGCGCGAAGCATCCAAGGTCGGAGTTGCCGACGTTGGCTGTCATGACTCGCAATTTGACCACGTCTACGCCTGTAGGATAAGGCGTGTCGGCGAAGTTCTGAGGGCCAGGTGATCCTCCCATGATGGGGCGCCAGGCAAACCAACACGCTGTGCAGATTAGCACTGCGACGAGACCTATGAAGTTGTTTTTGAACAGCTTCCCAGCTTTGTTTGCAAAGCCTATGACTGCGGCTTTATTGATTCTGGCGATATGAGAATACGTGCGTTTTTCTTCGTCCTGGGCATGTTTTCCCAAGATAATCCTGACAATTGGTTTCATTGAACGTTGCTCTGTTGGTTTTGCTGGGGACGGGCGCTCACTCGGCGCGCCACTCCGCTTCGGTGGCACGCAGCACGAGCACCTCGCCCGCTTCCGTTCCCACGAACAGTGTCTCCTCCCCGCCCCATTCCCCGACGGCGACTGTGCTGGGCGCGTCGTCGGCCAGCGCCGGGTGCGAGAGCCGGCCCCATCCAGCCCCGCCATCGGTCGAGCGGTAGACCGCGTCCCACGTGAGCCAGTAGATCGCCGGTGGATCGCCCAGGCCCTTGAGGACGGCTACCCCGTAATCGACCGGGCCTGTTTCAATCGTGTCCCAGGTCAAGCCCCCGTCGGCCGAGCGTTGCAGATCTCCGCCCCAACTGCGGTAGAGCGCGCCTGCGCCAGTGAATGTGTGCCAGGCCGCGTCGATGGCCTGGGTGTAGGTAAGGGGGACGCCGCCATCCGGTCCGATGAAAGGACCTGTCCCGACGACCTCGGCCTGGCCCCAGCGCTCGTCCTCGCCCAGCCGCCATATCGTGGGCACCGGCCAGCCCGTCTGTTCCGGCCACGTGCCGGCGGCAAGCAAGGTGACGTTGCCAGATGCGTCCGCGTGGATGCGACCCACCCGCAGGTGCGCCAGCCCCTGGCTAAAAGGTGCCCACGTGTCGCCGCCGTCGTCGGAGCGGTAGACCCCCTCCCCCCAGGAGGCCTCCTCTGTCTCTGCCCGCCACGCTGTGGATACCATCGCTGCGTAGAGCGTCCCCGCAGGCGTAAACGCCAGGTCGTTCGGTGCACCCGGCAGCCCACCGGTCAGCTCTACCCACGTCTGTCCCCTGTCGGTCGAGCGGTAGAGCCCCGACGTGTAGCGGTCCTGGTCGTATGCCCGCACGAACATGGTGCCGTTGGGCAGGGGGACGATACCCTCGGGTGGTCCAGGTAAGCGGGTGACCGGCTGGGGAGGTGGTGTCTTCCACCTGCCCCCCGTTCCTTCCAACACCAGGACCTGATGGCCGGACAGGACGTAGGTACGCCCGCTGCGGCTGTCCACCGCTGCCGGGACCAGGCTCCTCTCATTCGCGTATAGCCAGCCGATCAGATCCAGTGTTTCCCCCTCGAGGACGAGCAGCCGGGAACCTTCGGCCACGTAGAGATGGTCCGTCGCGGGGTTGTGGATCGGTAGGCCGTACACGCCATCTCGCCAGGCCAACTCCTGTTCCAGCGTCAGATCGGCGTACGCGGCCAGCGTGTAGACGACACGATAGCCACCTGTGGTTCGGGCGACGAACGCGCGCCCGATGAGCGGGTCGACAGTCACGTGGCTGGTGGGGCCGGGCTTTCCCACCCAGGTGCCGTAGGTGGTGACGTGCTTGATGCCACGCTGTGGGTCGACGACCACGTCCGTCGGTGCCGTGCATCCGTTGCAGCCGGCGTTCCGCACGGTGCGCCCCTCGATCACGGCCAGCGCCGTGCCGTCTCCGATGTAGACGCCTTCCTCCAGGATGTAGACCTTGCCATCGGCTGGGCTGGCGGTGGGGCGGCCGGGTTGGGGGATGATGCCACGTTGCTCCATCGTCGCCAGGTCGTAGACCGAGACGCCGGCTGTGAATTCGTCACCGGCGTAGAGCCAGCCCTGTGCCGGGTCTACGTCGACGGTGCCACCCACACCGGGCAGCAGTCTCAACTCGTCGTGGGTCTGCAGGTCCAGCACGTGCACGTCGCCCCCCGCGTCGCCCACGAAGATTATCCCATCCTCAGGTGCGACGGCGGCCGAGACCGGCGCGCGGGAGAGCGCCATCCGCCACACCGGCTCCAGCGTGGCTGTGTCCAGCCCCAGCAGAAAGTCCCGTCCGCCGGCGACAAGCCGCCCTCGTGTAGCGTCCACCGCCCACGGAGCGCCGGCAGGTATCTGCACGTCCGCCACACCCACGCCGGTCGCCGGGTCGAAGCTTGCCGCCCACGTGCCCAGGTCGAAGTCGGCGTAGACGACGGTAACGCGCCCGGTGGCTGGATCGACGTGTAGTTTCTCCGCCGGGTTGATCACAGTGAAGCCTTCCGGCTCAGGCTGGGGGATGCCGAAGACCATCCCCAACGGCTGGCCGCTGGCGGCGTCGAAGCCCACAATCTGGCTCCCCGGCCTGTAGCCGTAGACACGTCCACGGCGCGGGTCGGCCGTCAGCCTCCACACTTGATCCTCGATCGAGTTGACCATCTCCAGAGAAGTCGCGTCCAGCACGTCGACCAAGGTACGGGCGGACCCGTCCCCAGCTCCGGGCTGGTGGCGCGGGACGAAGATGCGGTTGGCCCGTCCGTCGAAGGCCAGGCTCGTCCCCGGCTCGCCAGGGCCAACCTCCCGCTCGGCCAACACCTCGCCGCTGGTCCCTCCGTAGACCCGCACAATCGTCGTCTCTCCCCCGCCTGCCACGGCGAACCTGCCGTCGTCGGCCAGGTCGAAGGCCTGGGCGTCGAGGATAACCTGCGCCGTGCCTTCTTGCAGCGGGATGAGATATAGCGCGCCACCGATGCCGGTCGCCGGATCCCCGGGCAGGCTGACGTAGACCCATCCGTCTCGTGCCACCACCTGCGCCTCGGCCTGGTAGGCCAGATCCTCGCCGACGGACTCGCGTGCCACGACCTGGCTGGTGGTGGCATTGGCGACGACCAATTCCCCGTCCTCTCGCCCCACGGCGTAGAGCGTTCCGCCGTCCCAGCGCAGGAAGCGTGGTTCGAATGGGATGGGGTGAGTCTCCAACACCTGGTTGGTCGCAGGGTCAACCACCGACAGACAGGGACTGCTGGGACCATCGTTGCGTGGCTGTTCGGTTCGCAGGCCCGCTGTGTAGAGTATGCCCGTTTCTTCCTCTACCGCCAGCGCGCTGCCTGTGCATACAGGGAGTTCCTCGCCCAACGTGATTGTAGCGACGGCGCGCGGCAGCGGACCGATCTGGGAGGCACGCGTGGGGGTCTGCGTGTGAAGGGGGGCAGGGGTGGGTGGCGAAGTGACTTCTGCTGTAGCGGTGGCGGGGATGTCGGCCTCAGCAGAGGTGGCGATGGGGGGGGCGCCGGGCGTGGCAGCGGTCGCTGTTGCAGGGACCGCCGGGCTTGCCCTGGGCACAGCCGAGGGAGTTGGAGCCGCCCGCCCGCAGGCCGCGAGCAGCGTCGAAACCACCATCACCGCCGCTAGCCTCTTCATTGCAGCGATATTGTACCACAAGGAGCGCCGGGATGCCAAGGTGTGGTTACCCGGTCCACCAGTCAAAGTACTCGTCCCAGTCGATGTATCCGTAGTTGCCGAACCACTCCGGCGCTGGTGTGAGTTGGTCCACCACCCGTTTGAGCGCACCGTTGGCCACGTCGATCAGCCACAACGAAGCGTGACCCGTCTCGTGTATCCGGGCGAACAGGATGTAGGATCCGTCCGCGGACCACAACGGTCGCTCGTCGCGGAAGTCCGGGTCGCCGGTGAGGGGACGTTGTCCCGAGCCGTCCGCGCTCATCACCCAGATGCGACGTTGGGCCGCGCCGATCTTGGCCCCATCTCCCCCCCACGCGTGGCCGATGTCAGGCGCGGCGGCGTAGACGATCCGCGTACCGTCGGGCGAGAAGGCCGGGGAGAATGCCGCCACCGCCTCCTCCGTCAGGTATTCCATCTCTGTTGTCCCCAGGTCCACCAATGCGATGCGCTTGTTTGTCCACGTCTCCCGTCCGGCCCCGACCGTCAGCGCCGCGTGTTGGCCTGAGCGGGAGCAGTTCCAGAAATCGGAGTGCAGCAGTGTGCAGTCTACGACCTTCACCGTCTCGCTTCCGTCCAATGGCAGGCGGTCGAGTGGCAGCCCGTCGGCCATGGCCGACGCAGAAAACATCGGATCCCGCCAGAAGAGGATGGACTGCCCATCGGGCGTCCAACCGGCCGGGATCAAACCGTCCTGTGGCGGGCTGGGCGGTGCGTACAGCTCGCGCGGGCCGGATTCCAGGTCGACGTATCCCAGGCTCACGCGATCCGGCGGCCCGCTGGGCTGGGCCGATAGCAGCGTGTACGTCAGCTTTTGTCCATCTGGACTCCACGCGATGTGCTGGATCGCAGTGAGTGGCTCTTCCTCGATGGCTGACTGCATCAGCACGTGCCCCTCACCCCGCGGTCCTGTATCGGCCAGCTCGTCGGGACCGATGATGCGTAGGGCTGCCTGGCCCGAGACGTACGCCAGTTGGTCGGCCACCGGCGACCAGGCGCAATCGTCGGGGGGCGCGGTTGGGATGCGGTGACCATCCGTCCCGTCTGCCCGCATCACCCATACTTCATCGCCCCTGTGGAACAGTTCCCAGTCTCCTTTGTCAAACATCAGCCAATTGCCGGAGGGGGACCATTGCGGCGCTGCGTTGCGCCCGTCGCTGGTGAGGCGCTGGTCTTCGCCGTCCGGAAGTTCCTTGACCCAGATGTCGCCCTCTTGCACGTATGCCAGTTTCCCCAGTCTGATCGGCTGCGCGGTCGGGGTGACGGCTGGATCTGTCGTGGGAGCTTCCATGGTTGTCGCGGGGGCCGCAGGCGGGGCCGTCGAGGGTGCCGTCTCGACCGTCGGCTCCGCCGGGTTGGTGCAGGCGGTCAACGTCCAGACCAAGAGTATGGATATCCCTAGACCCAGAGAATCCTGATGTCTCATTTGCCGGTCCTTTCGGTTTTGAGGGCGTCCTATCCCACTATTAGACGTTGCTATCTTCGGAAATGTTCCGTATCTTTTCCTGGGCGATTTGCACGCTCAGGGGAACTAACTGGCATAGAAAAAGACGCCTCGAAGCGATTCCGAGGCGCCTGTCGCGGATAGCGGGCAGCGCTATTGGCTACCGGTCGCCGACCAGCAACTGCATATATTCGCCGATGTCGGCGAACTCCTCCAGCGCCCACGTCGCCTCGGTCACCTGGTTCTGTCTCTCCGGCGTGAGCATCGTTGCTGCGTTGGCGTGGAACTTGGCCACAATTTCGTCGTCGCTCATTGGGTTCTGCGGCCTGCCCTTGGCGTGATCCACCTGTTCCTCGTAGCTCTCTCGCCCCGTCGTCGTGATGCGCACGATCGCGCGCTTCACCCCCGGGAAAAGCGCGTCGATCTCGGCGTCAGCCACCACCTTGATCTTCGGCAACAGCGCCCAGATGCGTGGGTCGCGCAACTTCTCCTCTTCGAACGAGCTGGGCAGGACGTTGCCGTCGGCAACGGCGGCGGCGATGCAGTAGGGTAGGCTGTGGTCAGCCGTCTCCTTCGTCGTCGGCTTGTACTTCGAGGGATCTGACAGGATATCCGCCCCGCGCGTCGTCGTCCGCACGTGCACCTCCGCCACGTCCTCGGCGGTGATGTGGTGTTCCTGGCAGATGTTCAGCGCCGCGGTGATCGGCTGGTGGGTCAATGCCTCGGTTGGGAACGCCTTGTAGCCGCACTGGGTGATCAAGAATGTCTCGCCCAGCCCGTCTAGCAACGTGTCCGTCGACCACTCGACGTTGTTCAGCACTTCGTACAGTCCCTCTTTCCCCTCGATCACCTCGACCGGGCCGGTGTACCCCTCCCGCGCCAGAAGTGCAGCCCGCACGCCCGCCTCCGTCGCCATCGGATCCGCTGTGTTCTTCATATTCGTCAGGTGGCCTGCGACGACCCCGCCGAGCGTGAAGTGGGAGCTACCCGAGATGCCGGCCGCCGCGACCGTCTGCTCCTCGGTCAGGTCGAGCAACCGGGATGCGACGAAGGGGGACACGAACTGCGTCAACGTCGCGTGGTGCCAGCCGACCTCGCGGACACCCGGCGTGGCAGCCAGGCACCAGCGCATCTCCAGTTCGTACGCGATGAGGATGGCGGTGATGATCTCCCGCCCATCCCGGTGTGCCAATTCCCCGGCCGCCAGCGCGGCGGGGATGATGTCGGAGGGGTGGGAGGGATCCTGCTCCCAGTAGATGTCGTTGTAGTCGAGCGCCCGCACCAGGAGCGCGTTCATCAGCGCGGCGTTCACCGCGTTCGTGCGGTGGCCGCTCCCGATGACCGTCGCCTCCGGTGTCCCTCCCAGCCCGACGATGTGCCGGTGGGCGGCCTGCATGTCCTCGTTACGCACCGCCGCCAGCGCGCAGCCTATGGAATCGATCAAGAATCGCTTGGCTTCGTGCACAGCGTCGGCGGGAATGTCTGTGTATTGTAAACTCCGCGCAAACTGTGCCATCTGGTGGGTGATAGACTTCATCTGCACATCCTCCTTGTGATGATTGCCTGCCGTAACTCTGTAGCCCTCTCCGGGTTATTTCTATATATTGTGGGACTGTGCCACCTTATCCCATCCTCGTGATCGGCGGGGCCGCCTTCTGGCGTGACTTGGGTGGGGGCCGGTGTGCTCGCCTCCCGATTCTCAACCGGAGGTTCACTATGCGTCAATTATTGACCCGTGTTCTACCTGCACGATGGGTGCCCTACGTGCAGCACCTCCGCCTGCGCGGGGCACCCATCGTCATCGCCCAGATGTCGGTGGGATTCCTATTGGCCAACGGCCTTCACTTCACCGCCGATGCACTCTCTCGCTGGGTGCTGGCTGTGCTTTCTTGGGCTGTCATGGGCAGCGGCGGCACGCTGGCGCTCAACAGTGCCTTCGACAAGGACGAGGGTGACATTGCCTTCTTGCACAATCCACCCAAGCCACCGCGCCTTCTGGCCCTGTTCGCCCTGGTCGTGATGGTCGTCGGGTTGGTCGTGGCCCTGTTCATCAGCGTGCGTTTCCTCGTTGCCTACGTGATCTGCTTCCTGATGTCCGCCCTGTATTCGGTGCCCCCGTTCCGCATGAAAAGCCGCCCCGGCGCGGATATGCTGATCAGCGCCACTGGCTATGGAGCGATGACGGTCTACTCGGGATGGGCCGCGCTGGATCTGCCGTTCACCCCGCCCATCACCAACGTCGTGGCTGCCTTCTTCTGCCTCCTCGTCGCCTGGTACCCGCTGACCCAGTTCTACCAGATGGAGGAGGACCGGCGGCGTGGTGACCAGACGTTGACGCTGACGATTGGCAAGCGGAACGGCCTGCTTCTGGCCACCGTCGCTATGTTGGTTGGCTTCGCCTTCCTCGCTGCAGAGATCCTCCTGCGCCACTGGGGTCTGCGTGCCATCGGCGTCGGACTGGGCTTTCTCGCCTGGGCCGGCATTCTCATCCACTGGTGGTGCCACTGGCGTGAGGCGGACTTGCTCTACGAGCGCACCGGGATGTATCGGGCGGTGTGGGCGTTCGCTGTGACGCAGGTCGGGGTGCTTCTGGCTATGCTGCCGACCGGCGGCCTCTCGTAGGTAGTTTCCCTACAATCTTTCGGCGACCGCCTGCGCTACCTCAAGCGTCGTGTTGCTACCGCCCAGGTCGTAGGTCCGCACGCTCCCTTCTGCGATCGTGTCGGCGATGGCCTGCTGTAGCTTCTGTGCTGTCTCCGTCTCGCCCAGCCAGTCCAGCATCAGCTTGACCGCCAGGAGCATCGCGGTCGGGTTGGCCTTGTACAGACCGGCGTACTTGGGGGCAGAGCCATGGGTCGGCTCGAAGACGGCGAACTTGTCGCCGATGTTCCCGCTGGAGGCAAAGCCCAGCCCGCCCACCAACTGAGCCGCCAGGTCCGAGACGATGTCCCCGAACATGTTGCTCGAGACCATCACGCCATAGTCCTGTGGGTTCTTGACCATCCACATGGCCATCGCGTCCACGTTCGTCTCCCACATCTCGATCTCGGGGTACTCAGCGGCGATCTTCCGTGCCTCGCGCACCATCAGCCCGGAGGTCTCGCGGATGACGTTGGGCTTCTCGACCACCGTCACCGTGGGGTAGCCGTGAGTCCGGGCGTACTCGAAGGCCCGGCGGACGATGCGGCGACAACCTGCCCGCGTGAAGATGCGGCACGACACGGCGATGTCCTCCGACGGCACTCCCTCAAAGGCGGCCATCCGCGGGCTGTGCGCCTCCAGTGTCGCCCGTACCTCCTCCGGCAGGGGGTGGAACTCGACGCCGGCGTACAGGCCCTGCGTGTTCTCCCGAAAGACGACCAGGTCGACGTCGTCCCGGTAGTTGAGCGGGTTGCCCTTGAACGCTTTGCAGGGCCGTAGGTTTACATACAGGTCAAACGCTTGGCGCAGCCGCACGATCGGGCTGCGATAGATCAACCCTTTGCCCTGCAGTTCAAGGACCAACTCCGCCTCCGCTTCCTCCTTGGGCTTGGAGGTGATCGCGGCGAAGAGCGCACAGTCGCACGTCTTCAACGTCTCCAGCGTGCGCTGCGGCAGCGGGTCGCCCTCTTTGCACCAGAACTCCCAGCCGATGTCCGCGGGGACGTACTCGGCGTCCAGGTCGATTTTTTCGAGCACGATCTTGGCGGCGTCCATCACGTCGTTGCCAATGCCGTCACCGGGCATCAGCGCAATGCGATACTTGGGCATGTGTCCTCCTCGTTAGATTGGTGATTAAGAAACGGTGGGACCTGGGGCATACTTGTCGGACGTATATGTCAGACGTATACGCCCCTCGGAGATTATTCTACTCGATGGTTGAGGATAGGGCAAGCCCCGGTCCCGGCCCCCAGGCTCCCAGCCCTCGTCCCGAGGGCGTCCTATGCAAGACAATCTTCTAATCAATGCTCCCTTCGTTTCTCGTTGACTTTTGACTGCCTGCGAGTACAATACATATCCCTGATAGAACCCGTTGAGATTGAAAGTGTACCACCGCTATGATTGATAACGCTGAGGAGAGCTTGCGCGACAAGGCCATTGCCCTTTACCGCCGGACGGATCGCTCTACCGGCGGCATTCTGGGGATCCTGGTGGACGCTGGGCGCCGCTTCACCGATGTCCGAGCAGCACAGGCCACCGCCAGTATTGCCTATTACGCGGTCTTTTCCCTGTTCCCGTTGTTGCTCGTCTTGATTGCGGGTGGGAGCTTCGTGCTCGAGAGCGAACAGGTTCAGGAGCAGGTGCTCGATTTCGCGACTGAAGTCTTCCCCGTCGCCCAGCCGCTGATCGCCAGGAACATCCAGAGAGTCCTCGAACTGCGCGGCACGGTGAGCATCGTGGCGTTGGTCGGCCTGTTATGGTCGGCCACGGGCGTGCTGACTGTCCTGGCGTACAACATCAACCGCGCCTGGCCCCAAGCCAGCCCGCGCAACTTCGTGAAGAGCCGGTTGGTGGCCCTGGGGATGTTCGTTGGCTTGGTGGTGTTGCTGGCCCTTTCGTCGATCGCCGGCACGGTGCTTGACGTCCTGGCTCGATTCCACGTGCCACTGTGGGGGGGGAGAGCGATGGACGGAACCCCCTTGTGGGCGGTGTTGTCGGGCGTCGTACTGCGACTCTTCGCTTTTCTCGCCCTCGTGGGCCTGTACCGCTGGGTGCCCAACACTACGGTCCGGTGGCGGGAAGCCTTCTGGGGAGCGCTGGTGGCGACGCTGGCCGGAGAAATCGCGACGAAGGCGTTTACCTGGTACCTCAGTAGCGGGTTCGTCCAATATGAGTTGGTGTACGGCTCGCTGGCAACGGTCGTGGCCCTCATGTTGTGGATCTACATCGGTAGCCTGATCGTCCTCTTTGGCGCACATCTGACCGCAGCCGTCGCGCGGCACATCCTCAAGAATCACCGGTCACTAGAGGGGATCGGAGCTCCATAGGGAAAGGGGGGCTGATGAGCGACCATATCTGCTGTGTCTGTCACGAGCCGGTTGGCCCCGACGCCAGGCGGCTCGGTGGACGCACCTATTGTGAGCGCCATTACGTTCGGGTGACCCAGGATCGGCCGGGCGTCTGGCGCGCCGGGTTGGGCCACATCCTCGGCCAGATCGTCTTCGTCCTTCTGGTCGTGGGGCTGGTCAGCCTCCTCAAGCCGGCGTTGGTTGGATGGACGCTGGTCGCGGCCGGGCTCGGCCTGGCCCTGGTTCCTGCCTTCATCTGGCTGATCTTTTTCTACCAACAGGATCGGCTGGAGCCGGAGCCGAAGGGCTACGTGCTTGGCGTCTTCGTTCTGGGCGTCCTGCTGGCCCAGGCGATCGGTATCCCCCTGGTGGAGGATGTCTTCGACGTGCGCCACTGGCTGCCCATCAGCCCCTGGGCCAGCGTTGGCGGATCGATCCTCGTCATCGGCTTCACCCAGGAGTTCCTCAAGTACGCTGCCGTGCGCTACTCCGTCTATCCCTCGGCCGAGTTTGATGAGCGCGTCGACGGCGTCGTCTACGGCACCGCCGCCGGGCTGGGCTACTCCACGATGCTCAACGTCCACTATGTCGTCGCCAGCGGCGGGGTGAACCTGCAGGTCGGCGTCATCCGCGTTGTCGTCACGGCCCTGGCCCAGGCCAGTTTCGCCGGCCTGACCGGATACTTCCTCGGCCGGGCCAAGTTCGAGGACAGGCCAGTGTGGTGGCTGCCCTCTGGCGTCGCGCTGTCCGCCGTTCTCAATGGACTGTTCACCTACCTGCGGGGTGAACTGACCACGACCGGACTGGGCCTGGCCGGTGGCGGCTTCAACCCCTGGCCGGGTCTCATCCTGGCCGCGGTCGTCGCCGGCGTTACCTTCGGTGGACTTTACTACCTGATCCGGCGTGCCAACAAGCTCACCCTGGCCTGCGCCGGCGTGGGCCACCCGGAGCACGCTCACAGCGCGCCACCACCCGGTCTGTAATGGGCGCTTCAGCACTTCCATAGGTTCGTAGTGAGCGCTTCAGCGCTTCCGCCGGTTCGTAGTGAGCGCTTCAGCGCTTCCGCCGGTTCGTAGTCGGCGCTTCAGCGCCTCCGCCGGTTCGTAGTCGGCACTTCAGTGCCTCTGCCCGCATTTACAGGAGGATCAGCGAACAATGCCAACCCGACAAGCGATTCGCCGGCGCGACCGCTGGGCCGACTGGACCGTCTTCGCCCTCGTCGCGGTGGCTCTCCTTCTGGGCTTGGGCCTGCGGGAGGCCGTCCTATCCCGCACGGTCCCCTTTGATTTTCCCAAAGCGGGCATCTCGGGCCGCTGTCCCGCCACATGGGTGCGGGAGACAGGCGACGATCCGCTTCTGCGTGCCCGCGACCCGTTCGGCGGCGGATGTGGCACCGTGATTGAGCTGCGCAGCCGCCCGCTGGCCGCCGGTGCGGACCCCGCTTTCGTGCTCGACGTGCTGGCATTGGAGCGGGCTGGCCAGGAGGCTGCCTATCGGACCCTCGGCACCGATCCGGTACAGCTTGGTGAACGCACGCTCACCCGTCGCAGATTCACCTACGTCCACGTCGACTGTGGTCCCTTCGTCAACCGGCCACCGGCGATCGTCCAGGGGATGGATCTGGCGTTGCGCGAGGGCGATCGCATCGTCGTCGCCACGTTGTTGGCCGACGAGGAACGGTTCGACGCGGACTACCGGTTTCTGCACGCCTTCATCCAGTCCCTGGAACTCTGAGGTGATGTGATGAAAAGGCCCCGCTTCAAAAGTCTACGGTTGCTGGTCGCCGGTTGGGCGCTTCTGGCTGCGCTCAGTTGCGGCCCTACGGATCCCGACGTCCTGCCGACCGTCACGCCTGTCCCTGGGGGAGCCCTGGAGCCCGTGTCGCAGCCGGGCGACAGCCAGATTCGCCAGAACCTCGTGCGCTCGACGGTGCAGATCCTCGCGCTGGACCGGAGCGGTGGGCGGCTCCAGCCGATCTGGAGTGGTTCAGGCTCCATCATCTCTGCAGATGGACTCGTCCTCACCAACAGTCACGTCGTCAGCGATCCAGACCCGGCCTACCGGCCCGACGTGCTGGGCGTCGCGGTGACGGTCCGCTCCGACCAACTGCCCGAGTTGCGGTATCTGGCCGAGATGCGGGCCGTCGATTACCAGCTTGACCTGGCCGTGATCCAGATCGTCAGTGACCTGGATGGCCGGCCGATAGACCCGGCGCAACTGAACCTGAGCTACGTGCCGTTGGGTGATTCAGATGTGCTGGAACTAGGGGACCTGCTCCAGATTCTGGGCTACCCTGGCATCGGCGGCGAGACCATCACGTTCACCGAGGGGGTCGTCAGCGGCTTCACCCGCGAGCGGGGCGTGGAGGGACGCGCCTACGTCAAGACGGACGCGACCATCACCGGCGGCAACAGCGGTGGGTTGGCGGCAGACCGGAACGGGCGGCTCATTGGCGTGCCCACCCAGGTGGGCTACGGAGGGGCCGAGCGATTCGCCGATTGCCGTTACGTGGCGGACACGAACGGCGACGGTGTGATTGACCAGCGCGATAATTGCATCCCCGTCGGTGGTTTCATCAACGCGCTGCGGCCGGTCAACCTGGCCCGGCCGCTCGTTGAGGCCGCCCGCACGGGTATCGCGCCCCAGCTTGAGCCTGTCCCGACCCCTGCGGGCGCCCCTCGCTTTTACAACGTTGTCTTCGCTCCAGACGTGACCGAGGACGACCAGCCGGCCCGGATTGTCTCGCAGCTTGCGTCTGGGGCCACCGGCATCTATGCCTTCTGGGACTACGAAGGGCTGGCGGACGGGATGACGTGGGAGGCGCGCTGGTACCAGGACGGTACATATCTCGATGACGCCAGCCTGCCCCCCAGCCCCTGGCAGGGTGGCGAGCGGGGCTATTGGTGGAACGGCATCGTCAACGCCTCCGGCCTGGTCGATGGCACCTATCGCGTCGAACTGTACGTCGAGGGGACCCTGCTGCTCCAGGGCTCAATCTCTGTCGGTGGTGCGGCCACCGGCCCCACCATCACCAGTCTGATCTTCTCCGACGGCGTCACCGCCGACGACCGGCCCACCAACCCCACCTATCTGCTTCCCTCCGGCATCACCACCGTCTATGCCTTCTTCGACTACGCCGATCTGCGCGACGGCGTGGCCTGGAGCCGCGTCTGGACCTACGCGGGCGAGCAAGTGGTGACCGGCTCCGACACCTGGGATTGGGGGCCCAGCGGTTCCGCCTGGGTCTCGCTCGTCTCTGAGGATCCGCTCGATGCAGGTATCTACCGGCTGGAGCTGTTCGTCGAGGGAACGTTGGTCGCCGCCGCGAATTTCACCGTCGCCGGCACACCCGGGCAAGGGGCCTTCGGCCCGATCACGTTTGCCGCTGGCGTAGACATACAGGGCGCCCCGGTTGACCCCGGCACGGCCTTCCCGGCCGGCCTGGCGGAGCTCCACTTCCTGTGCACCTACGCCGGGATGCAGGACGGAATGAACTTCGACCAGAAGTGGTTCATCAACGGCGAGGAGTTGGTCACGTTCGACGCGGTCTGGGACAGGGGGCCAAGCGGCACCTTCCACGACTCGATCTACCGCAGCGCTGGCGATCCACTCCCCGACGGTGAGTACAGGCTGGAGCTCTACGTCGAAGGGCAACGGGTGCAGCAGGGCACGGCGAGGATCGGCACCGGTGGGCCGCCGCCCACTCCGCCGCCGTCCCCAGAAGGGCTGACCGTCCGGGGATACGTCCTTGATGCCGATACTGGCCGGGGCGTCCCGGGGGCGCTCTACGTCGTGCTCAATCCCGGCGTTACCGCCAGCGGGTGGGACGGCAGCAATGCGCAGATCTACACCAGCGCCGGTACTGGCATCGACGGTTACTTCGAACTGCCGCGTCCCTTGGAGCAGGGCGCGCGCTACAGCATCATGGTTTGGGCCGAGGGCTACCGGTCCGTTACCGGAGACAATCTCCTGGTCGGTGACCAAACCTCGCCGCTGGAGGTGGAGGTCAGGCTGCAGCGGGAATAGCCGCCCAGCGTCCCTGATCTTATCAACCCCTTCCACCCCTTTTGGCTAGATTCGACTGGAGTACACAATCTGCCGCTTCTGTGGTATCATTCGTCTGTGCTTGTGGGTAGGAGGAGTGGAGAGGAAGAAAACGGGTCTGCCAACGCGATGGACGAACCGGCCCTGATCGCCGCTGCCCAGCAGGGCAAGATAGACGCCTTCAACGAGCTGGTGCTGGTCTACCAGCAGCAGGTCTATAACCTTGCCTACCGCATCCTCGGCGACCCGGCCTCGGCCGCCGACGCTGCGCAGGATGCCTTCATCTCCGCCTTCCAGAACATCCGGCGTTTCCGCGGGGGCTCCTTCAAGTCCTATCTCCTCCGTATCGTCTCCAACCGCTGCTACGACGAACTGCGCCGCCGCAAGCGGCGTCCCGCCACCTCCTTTGAGGACTTCGGCGAGGTGGACGAGGAGGCCAACCCGGCGCTCATCAACGGGGGCGAGCGCCCGGAGGCGTACATGGAGCGGCAGGAGATGGCGCGCGTGATCCAGGCCGGCATCGAGACGCTGCCAGCCAGCCAGCGGATCACGCTTGCGCTCTCCGACGTGCAGGGGCTGAGTTACCAGGAGATCGCTGATGTGACCGGCGTGTCGTTGGGGACGGTCAAATCGCGGCTGGCGCGCGCGCGTGGCAAGATGCGCGATTACCTCCGGGACCAGGGGGAACTTTTGCCCGCCCGGTACCGTCTTTAAGTGTAGGACCCTTAACCGTAGGGCGGCTTTCCATAGCCGCCGGTGGGGATTGATGCGTTGTTGATTGATGTAGGGCGGCTTTCCATAGCCGCCGATTCTGGGAAGATGCGATGGGGGGATTGTTGACACGACAGGCGAAGGAACGGGAGCGACGCGACGAATTGCTCTCGGCATATCTGGACGGCCAACTGAGCGCCGGGGAACGGGCCCGCGTGGATGCGCGGCTGGCGGCCGACCCGGCGCTGCGGGCCGAGCTGGATGCGCTGCGCCGCACCGTCGCACTGGTGCGTGAACTCCCCCCCGTCCCCGTCCCGCGCAACTTCATCCTGCCTCAGGCGGTGGCGCCCCGCCCGCGGCCTGAGCGCCCGGCTCGTTTCCGCCGTACCTGGGCTGCTCCGCTCTTGACGGCGGCGACCGCCGTCGTCAGCCTCATGTTCGTCGTCGTCCTGGCTGGCGGCCTGTTGTTCCCCGTCATCGGCAGCGTCGCCCCCGCACCGATGGCCGATCTGGCGGAGCAGGAGGAGGCGCCCAGGATCGCGCTCGCCCCCTCGCCGATCGCTGAGGAGCCTGTGGCTGAGGAAGCCGAATCCGAAGTGCAGGTTGAGGTCACGGTCCAGGCTGAGAAGGCCGTCCCCGTGCCCTCGGTCGTTGAAGAACCCGCCGAGGAGGAGGCTCCCGCCGAAGAGCTTCCTGAGGCCCTCGTCGAGGTCGAGGAATTCGCCGCCGAAGCGCCGGAGGGTGAGGGTGCTCCGGCCCCTGCGGGCGGTGGTGGCGTGCTTGAAGAGACCGCTACCCCGGCCCCCACTGCTGCGCCTCCGGTGGAACCGTCCCCTACCCTTGCCCCTCGATTGGCTGTGGAAGAGACGGCGCCGACGGCGACGCTCGTGCCGATGCCGGAGACGGACGATGGCGCTGCTCCTCTTGCCCCTAACGAGGTCGGCGAGGCACCGCCCCATGCGGCCGGTGATGAAGAACCGGAGGCCCTGGAAGTAGAGCGGGGCGTGCCCGAGCGTGAGTCCGCTGACCGTTTCCGGTTCTCGCCACGGGTGGCCCTGGAGGTCGTGCTTGGCCTGGCCGCGCTGGGACTCGCGTTGGCCACCATCCGGGCCTGGCGCGCCCGCCGCCGCTAGGGGAGGTATTGGTGGCCCGTTCCCTCAAGCTGAACTACTGTCCTCGCTGTGGCCACGCGCTCGAGAACCGGGAGGCCTTCGGGCGCGTGCGGCGCTTCTGCCCTGCCTGTGATACGATCGTCTTCCGCGAGCACAAGATCGCCGCCGGCGTGCTCGTCGAGCACGAGGGCAGGGTGCTTCTGGTCCGCCGGCGCATGAACCCGCGCCAGGGAATGTGGACCTTGCCCGCCGGCTTCGTTGACTTCGACGAGGATCCGGCCGAGGCCGCCGTGCGTGAGTGTCGCGAGGAGACCGGGCTGGAGGTCGAGATCACCGGCCTACTTAGCGTGGCATCCGGACGGGAGCACGAGGGCGGTGCGGACATCGTGATTGTCTACTGCGCCTGGCTGGTGGGTGGCGAACAGCGACCCGCCGACGATGTGGATCGGGTCGCCTTCTTTGCGGTCGACCAGCTCCCGCCATTGGCATTCCATGCCACCCGGGTCGCAATCGACGAGTGGCTGGATGCCCCATTTTGCCGTGTCTAGCCCGGCGGGTATATCGACTTCGCGGAATTGACATCCGCTGAGGTGGATCTCACGCCCTGGCGGATTGTCCGAGCCGTTGGCCAGGATACCCAGCAGGTTGGTCCCGCCGGGAAAAGAGACGTTGACCAGGTCGGCCCGGCCTCGCACGCTGATCCCGCTGAAATCCGCCCATCCGCTGAACGTGGTGTTGTGAAACACCATGCGCCCGTCGCCCTGGATACCCCGGCCGTCGAAATCCCCCTCGAAGACACAATCCTCGACGAGCAGACTGGAGTAGAAGTAGGCGTGTTTGAAGTGGGCGGTCGCCACGCGGCAGTCCACCATCTCCACGATCTCGTAGAACGTGCGTCCCTCTAGATCGAGCCCGTCCAGCACGCAGTGGCGCACGGCGATAGGCTGGTAAACGCCACGCAGATCCTCGCCACAGAGCCATCGGCTCACGACCAATGGATCGAGGTCGAGCAAGCCTGTCACTTGCGCGTTTTGAATCGGTTCGCCGACACTCAGGTGCTCGAGAACCTGTTCCGACGATGCTACCCTCAACTTCGCTGTTGAAGACATTCCCAACCCCAAACGTCAAATCCCTGGAAAATTCTTAAAAGAACTCTTAAACTGAGTATACGATAGAATACGACGCCCAAACGTTTCAACTCGGTTACAAAAATGTATTCTACCTTAACCATATCACGTCAGCGTGCATATAATGTCAAGGGAAAATGAGACATTGATTAGAATCTGCGCTCCTTCTCGTCCCGCTCACTTGACATATCTTCTCCTCTGGGGTATCCTTTCTCCTGTTCCTCCCGTTCTCGAGGGGCACTTGAATACCTATGAACAGAAGCACAAGACCCAATTCTTCTCCGAATCGTCGCAGGTCCGGCGTCAGGACACACTTTCTGGTGTTAGGTTCGCTCGTGTGGATGATTGCCCTCAGTCTGCTCTTGGCTGAGCCGGTGCGTGGCCGCTGGGAGGTCCCTCAGACAGTTGAGCCCATTGCGAAATCCGAAGTGGCCCCCCAGGAGATGACCATCCCCACACCCACGCCGGTCGTCCTACCTGATCGAGCCCGGGTGCCCATTCTTATGTATCACTACGTGTCTGAGCTGCCCCCCGATGCCGATCGCTACCGGGTTGACCTGACCGTTTTGCCGGAGAACTTCCGGGCCCAGCTCCAGTATTTGGCCGACGCCGGATACCACCCGATCACGCTGGCCGATCTTTACCTCCATTTCACGCAGGGCTATCCACTGCCGGATAAGCCCATCGTCCTCACCTTCGACGACGGCTACCGGGACGCCTACGAGGTCGTGTTCCCCATGCTGCTCGACTACGGCTTCCCGGGCACGTTCTTCGTGCTCGCTACTCCGACCCACTTCGAGTCACCGGATTACATGACCTGGGCCCAGATGAAGGAGATGGCGGACGCCGGGATGGAGCTCCAGGCCCACGGGCGGGATCACGTCGACCTGCGCGGGCGGTCCTACGACTATCTGGTCTACCAGATCGTTGGCATCCAGGAGGCGATCGAGTATCACACCGGCCACCTGCCTCGTTTTTTCTGCTACCCCTCGGGCAAGCGCGATGCCAACGTCATCGCCGTGCTTGAGTCGGCCGGATACTGGGGGGCGGTGACGACCGAGTGGGGCCAGACCCACACCCGCGATAATCTGTACGAGATGCCTCGCATCCGCGTCCGCGGCTCCGACACACTGGC
>Ga0180438_10004267_pt1 | contig 20705 bp, 15 predicted proteins | sample SS_ome_12_FD_132455 | JGI IMG/M metagenome (GOLD analysis project Ga0180438, IMG submission 132455) | Hypersaline lake sediment archaeal communities from the Salton Sea, California, USA - SS_3_D_2 metaG | ecosystem: Environmental > Aquatic > Non-marine Saline and Alkaline > Hypersaline >... | reverse complement strand
CAGCTAAGTGTTAAAGGGTAAAGGGCATCTATGGCCTAAGACAGCGAGGAGGTTGGCTCAGAAGCAGCCATCCTTTAAAAAGTGCGTAACAGCTTACTTGTCAAGGTTGTAGGTCCCTAAGATCGACGGGGCTAAGCTGATCACCGATACTATAGACTAGCCAAAAGCTAAGTGGTAAGTAGGCGTTCAATAAGATCAAAAGCATTTTTGCAAGAAAATGTGAATCTTATTGAAATGAAAATCCTGGTGGTAGTAAGATCTTAGCAGAGTGAGAACCTCTGTCACTGTAAGGGCAAGGGCTCCTTGACAATGTCAATCAGTCAAGGGAAAGTTGGTCCTAACTAAGTTCATAAGTTGAACTGTGGAAAGGGAAAAAGGTTAATATTCCTTTACTGCTTAAGTATGTGTGGTGACACAAGTTTGGTTTCTGACTCTTCGGAATAGATTGATATGGATCATCGTCCATATTAACAAGGATAAACTAGAGGAGTATCATAATGATGAGAATCTAGTTAAACCTTGGAATAGCAGAGTTTTGCTTTGTTCAGTTGATTTCTGGAGATCCTAAAAAGGAAACCAAAAAAAATCTTAAGTAACTATACCCAGAACCAGCACAGGTGCCCCTAGGTTAGAAGCCTAAAGTGTGATGGAGATAATCTATTTAAGGGAATTCGGCAAATTGGTCCCGTGCCTTCGGTATAAGGGATCCCTGCGTCTGTGTTTGTATAGATGCGGATGCAGGGCTCAGTGACTAAGGTGGTCCGACTGTTTAACAAAAACTTAACTGACTGCAAGCCTGTAAAGGTGTGTATAGTCGGTGACGTCTGCCCAGTGCCAGTACTTTAAACTTGGTTCCAACCGAGCTAAGAGCTGGTAAACGGCGGGGGTAACTATAACTCTCTTAAGGTAGCGAAATGCCTTGCCGTTTGAATGACGGCCTGCATGAGTGGCGTAACGAGATCACCACTGTCCCTAGATAGACTCCTCTGAACACTCTTTACTGGTGCAAAGGCCAGTGATTTCCAGTGGGAAGTGAAGACCCCGTGAAACTTTACTGTAGCTTGTTACTGCGACGTGAGTTTTATTGTACAGCGTAAGTAGGAGTTGTTAGGTTTTGGACGCAAGTTCAGAAATAGACGACAATGTAACACTACTCTTTAGAACTTACGTTGCTAACTTGGGAAACCAAAGACAATAATAGGTAGACAGTTTGGCTGGGGTGGCACCCCGCTGAAATGGTATCAGTGGGGCCCAACGGTTGACTCAATCCGGTCAGAAATCGGATGTAGAATGCAAGGGTAAAAGTCAGCCTGATTGGTTTTCGAATAAGAAGAAAATCAAAAACGAAAGTTTGGCCTAGCGAACCTCAATGTCCTCCTTGATGGGGGCTTGAGATGACCGAAAAGTTACTCCGGGGATAACAGAGTTGTCGCGCCCGAGAGTTCGATTTGAATGTTGGTGCTGCGATAATAGCTGGGAAAATGTTTTCATTTCCTAAAGCTTTAGCAATAGCTCTAACGTTCAGGAATAGATCGACGGCGCGGTTTGCTACATCGATGTCGGCTCATCCTATCCTGGTTGTGCAGAATGTTTCAAAGAATGAGAAAGACTCAGAAATCTTCGATTTCTGTAGGCAGCCAAGGGTGGGGGTGTTCACCCATTAAAAGGGTTCGTGAGCTGGGTTCAGAACGCTGTGAGGCAGTTTGTTTAATATCTACTGGAAATGTCTGATGTCTGAAAGGAAGGATCCTTTAGTACGAGAGGAACGAGGGTTCGAGGCCTCTGGTTTACCGGATATCTGATAAGGTAAAACCGGGCAGCTACGCCTTAAAGGATAAGTGCTGAAAGCATCTAAGCACGAAACCTTTCTTGAAAAGAGACATCTTAGAACACGAATAGAAGATTCGTTTGATGGGATCGGTGTGTAAGTATGAAGCTTCGGCGACATATTCAGCATGCGATTTCCAACAGTTCATACCTTACACCAATCTATGCATGGTATTTTCATTTTTTTTTCTTTTTTGTTAATTATAATTAGCACAAGCTCTAATTCAAAAATTTATTAAAAGATAATAGTGATCTATTTATTGTATAAAAAATATTAACAAAGCAGCTCCTTTTTCCTATTTATGATCTCATTTTTAAAAAAAGTTAAATTTTCACTTTGACAATTAGTGTAATTATAGATATGGAATTCTCCAATTATTATTTTTTTTCTATCTATGCAAGTATTATTCAGATATTTATCCAACCTATCAAATTCTGGTTCTATTAATTCACTAACATGATCATATCTTATAATACTAATATTTTGAATAGATTTTAGATGTGAGAAAGGGAGAGTTTGTGAATTATACACTTCAATTATAACTGTTTCATTTCTGCAGGTAGTTAATAAAAATGAATTTGGTCCTTCATACTCTGATAATCTTTCTCTAAAAGGAGGTTTATAAGCGAATAGAGATGCATTTACTGGAATTAAAAGAATAGTTGTAACTAAAAATAAAAATATAATTTTTTGCTGAGACTTATTAAAAATTAAAAAAAAGGAAGTTATTATAATATGTAAACTTGGTGCTATGAACAATACATATCTATCTGTATATATAGGTTTAAATTGGCTGAATACAAACAAGATTAGGATAGATGATAAAATCAGATAATGTATTATCATTTTATCATATGGAAGAAATTTCTTTTTTTCTTTGGTTAAGTAGGAATGTTTACTTCTTGAAAAGTATAATAAGATAGATAAGATAGATAAGATAATGATTAAAAATATAGGATTAGGACTTAAGTTAAAGAAAAATATTTTAACAAGGTCTTTGAGAATATTATTTAAAGATGGTTTAGGTATCCAATTAAGTCCTGATTTATTAGTCAAAAGATGGTATCTAGTAAATAAGAGCAATAATAGTGAAAATAAACTTATTGCTGCATTTCTTATAGATTTTGTTTTATAACTTATATACATAAGTACAAAAAAACAATAAAATATAGTAAGAGAATGTGTATGAAATAATAATAACAATAATATTATTAAGATTAGGATATTTTTTTTGTTAAATTTAAAAAACAGCAAATAATTACATATAGTACAGAGTAGTATTACAAGTGTATATGAACTGATAGTTTGACTGAAAAAGATTATTGGGTATGAAAATGAAACTAATAATAAATAAAATATTGTAGCTTTTTTACCCATTATTTTTGGATAAAACTTTGCTACAAATATCAAAGTTATAAGGTTTATAAATATGTTTAAGAGATAATAATTATTTAATCCAAATCTTGTTGCGATATTTAAAAGTATTAAATAAACAGGAGAAACCTGATAATTATAATTAATGTAACCTTTTAATATATCAATTATAGTTCCTCTGGAAAACTCAATCCTTACAAAATCATCATTCCAATAATTATTAGGAATTAGGATAAATTGGAGAATAAAAGATAAGATTATTATTAAAGCTGCAATAAAAAGATAAGGATTCTTAAATTTAAAATTGATTTTTTTAAAAGTCATAATTAAACACCAAAATTATGTATCATCAATGATTTTTATAATATATAAATTTATTGAAACAATAATTTAATAAACAACTATTTTATATCTCTTGTTTATGATATGTTTAGGTATTGAAAGTACAGCACATACTTTTGGGATTGGAATTGTAGATGACAAAGGAAAGGTTTTAGCTAATGTAAAAGATGCTTATGTAACTGAAATAGGAGGTATAATTCCTGCGGAGGCTGCTGAACATCATGTTAAAATATGTGATAAAGTTATCAATGAAGCGTTTGAAAAATCTGGATTAAGTATAAAAGATATTGATTTAATTTCTTTTTCTCAGGCTCCTGGTTTAGGCCATACATTAAGGATTGGTGCTTTTGCAGCCAGATGTTTAGCTTTGATTCACAAAAAACCAATTATTGGGGTAAATCACTGCATTGCACATTTAACAATTGGAGAGATGTTGACTGGAGCTAAAGACCCTGTTCTGCTATATGCTTCTGGGGCAAACACCCAGGTTATTGCTTATGAAGGCGGAAAATATAGGATATTTGGAGAGACACTTGATATTGGCGTTGGAAACTTTTTAGACAGTTTTGCAAGATATATTGGACTAGGCTTTCCAGGAGGTCCAAAAATTTATGAACTTTCCTTGAAAAAGAAAAGATTTATTGAACTGCCTTATTCTGTAAAAGGTATGGATGTAAGTTTTGGAGGATTATTGACAAATTTGAAGCAGAAAGTTGATTCTATGAAATTCAAGCATGAGGATCTTTCTTATTCTGTGCAGGAAACAGTATTTGCAATGCTGCTTGAAGTAAGTGAAAGGGCTATGGCGCATTGCGGAAAAGAAGAATTATTGCTTGGAGGAGGGGTTGCCTGCAACAAAAGGCTTCAAGAAATGGCTAAAAAGATGTGCAAAGATAGAGGAGCTAAATGCTTTGTTCCTGAGAATCAGTTTTTAGTTGACAATGGTGCAATGATTGCCTTGCAGGGATTGATTGAATACAATGCTGGCAAAAGAATGAAGATTAGTGAAACAGAGATCAAGCCTTATCAAAGAACAGATGAGGTTAAGGTAAATTGGAGAAAATAGAATCATCTAAAAAAAAGAAAATCTTTATTTATTTTTCCAGCCCGCTTGCTTTTTCAAACTTCTTTTCTGCGTCTGGTGTAAGCGGTTCAAAGATCAAACCGCATGTCTTGCATACTACCTGCTGTTTTCTTTCGTTGTAAGATATATTATCGCTTCCGCATTCAGGACATTCCTTTATTTCTTTTATATCTTTTATCATAAATTTTCACTTCGTTCAAATTTATGGACTTGCGCTCACTTTGTTAGGCAAGTATCATACTACATTTAAGAATTTATATCCTTTAAAAAGTTTTTGTAAATAGGATATATACAATATAAGAGGAAACTTTATTTACTAAACTTCTTTAATATATGCTTTTTTCCTGTCCAAATAAGTGCATTTTTTAATACTTCAGATATATGTTCAACTGGAATAATCTTTATTTTATTTAATTTCTCTTTTGCTAAAACAATATCATTTACATTTGATTTTGGGACTATAACCTGCTTGATTCCTGCTTCAATTGCTGCTTCTACTTTTGATGAAACTCCTCCAATCGGCAAAACATCTCCTCTAACAGACAAAGATCCTGTCATTGCCATATCCTGTTTTATCGGAACCTTTTTAAGAGCAGAGATTATTGATCTTGCCACTGCAATAGATGCAGAGTCTCCTTCAACTCCTTCATGAGTCTGCAGGAACTGGACATAAATATCATATTTTTCTTTGATGTCTTCTCCAAAATATCTTTTTATTATTGCTGAAACATTTTTCACAGCTTCTTTTGCAATATCTCCTAATTTTCCTGTTGCTATTATTTCTTTTTCTTTTCCTCCTAAAGTAACCTCTGATTCTATTGGAAGAATTATTCCAGAGAAAACCTCTTCTCCTCCAATGACTGCAAGGCCATTAACTCTTCCTATTCTTTTTCCTTGAGTAACAATAACTTCATATTCTTTTTTTCTTTCTATGTATTTATCTGCAATCTGCTGCTCTAATGATCTTGCCATTTTCTTTGCTTCGATTATATGCTCTTTTTCAACAACTTTTGAATTTTTTTCAATTGCAATGTCGCCTGCTGCTCTTATTAATCCGCCTAATTCTCTAAGTCTTAAAGTCAAGTGGCCTTTTCTGTTTGCTCTTCTTTTTGCTTCCTCAATTATTGCCAAAACTGCATTCTTGCTGAAATGAGGAATTCGTTTGTCTTTTGTAACCTCCTGTGCAACAAATACTGCAATCTTGTATTCATTTTTAGGCGTATCCAGCATTGTATCAGCCATATTAACTTCATATCCATAACCTCTTATCCTTGATCTTAGAGCTGGATGCATATGCTTCAAAGTTTCCATGTTTCCTGCTGCAACAAGAATAAAGTCGCAAGGGACAGGCTCTGTTCTTACCATTGCTCCTGCTGATCTTTCAGACTGCCCTGTGATTGCAAATTTGCCTTCCTGCAACGCTGTCAAAAGCTCCTGCTGCGTTGCTGGCTGCAGTGTAGCAATTTCATCTATAAATAAAACCCCTTGATGTGTTTTATGTATCATTCCTGCAACTACTCTTTCATGTGCTGGTGTTCCTAATCCTCCAGACTGGAAAGGATCATGCAGCACATCTCCTAATAATGCTCCTGCATGAGCTCCTGTTGCATCAAAAAAAGGCGCTTGTTTTTTATTATAATTATCTACAATTAATTTTGGCGCTTGAGTTTCTCTGCTTCCTAATATTCTTTTATTGAGATTTAAAAATAAAACAAAAGCTATCAAAAAGAATATGCCTCCTATAAAAAATGCTGCAAACATTATGTCTGATTTATAATAAGAACGAATCCACCAAGGGGTCAGCATTGCAATAAAAGCAAAGATTAAAAGCAAAAGATTTTGATTCTTAAACATCTGAGATGAATGCAGTTTTGAGCTCTTCATCATGCTTCTTCCTTTTCCAGCAGGCACTGTCCTGATTAAAGGCTGATTTTCATCATTAGGATTAGGAAATGAAACAATATCTACTAATTTTTCTTTTGGAAGAAGCTCTGCTAAAGCTAAGCCAAGCATGCTTTTGCCTGTTCCAGGTTCCCCTATCAAAAGGACATGTCTTCTTTGTTTCGCTGCTTTTTTGACAACTTCAACTGCACTATCCTGGCCTATAACCTGATCAATTATTTTTTTGCTTACTTGTATCTCTTTGGTAGAGCTAAAGTTTAATTTGCCTGGCATTAAGAAAATTAAAGTTAACGATTATTTAAAAATTACGATAAATTTATAAATAAATAAAGTTTATTGGGTTTAAAAAAAATGGTGCATTTTATATCAACTATATTGGTATTAGGAGCATATTTAATTTATGTTTGTTCATTTCATGACGCCCTGCCTAAACACCATGGTGTTTTGAAAAAAACATTAATAAGCCATTCAGTACTTGCTATTTTATTTTTTTTGCTTCTAATGATAAGAAAATAAAAGAGTTCTGATAGAGGAGGATAAAAATGAAATTAAATTATTTGAATATAACAATCATCATATGTTTATTAATTTTAATAAGTGGATGCGGCAGTAGTGATAATGATGTTGAAGAAGAGGAAAGTTTTATTGTAGAAGATATTGATGAAGTACAAAATAATTCTGTTGTAATTATAGGAAGTGGCGAAGCTAGATCCCAGAATTCAGATTCTGCAGAAGAAACAGAAGAAGAAGATAGCAATGTTGCAGTAATAGAGTATGATGAAGAAACAGGCACTAATGCAGATCTTGTTAGAGAATTAATGGAGGATTTAGTTGATCAGGATGCTATAACAGAAGAAGAAGATTCTACAGAAGATGAAGAAACAGTTGACGAAGAAAGAGAGATTGTTATTGAAAATTTTAGAGGAAATCCTAGAGATATAATAATTGAAAAAGGAACAACAGTTAAATGGACAAACTTAATGTATTTTAAGCATATCATTATAATACTTCCTGAGAGAGGGGACGGGACATTTGAAAATAGATGGATAAATGAAGATTTGGTAGAGCTTTGGTATGAAGAAAGTTATGAATTTACTTTTGAAGAAGAAGGGAAATATCAGTGGGGAAGTAAAACAAAATTTGATGTAACAAAAGGCGTTGTAACTGTTCTTGATTGATTTTTTCTTTTTTTAATGAGAGAAAAAACTTTATTTAAAATTGCTTTGATATGCTCTTTTTTAGGATTAATTGGGTTGTATTTTGTTTCTGAAAACGCTTCTGTTGAGAGGATAAATATAAGCAATATTGATAAAGTAGATTTAGGAGATGAAGTAAAGATAATTGGAAAGATAGAAAGAGTAACTAACAGTGATAAGGTTGTATTTTTGAAGATTTCAGAGATGAAAACTGAGAGTGTTTCTGTTATTTTGTTTAAAGATAGGGACATTGATCTTATTGAAGGAAGTTATGTTGATATTGAAGGAGAGATTGATGAATATAATGGAAAAAGAGAAATAATTGCAAACAGTGTTAAGATAATTTAAACAAAAGATATTTATATGATAATAATGATTTAATTTTATATGAGATCAATCAAATGTATAATACTGTGTTTTTTAGTTCTATTTTTAGCTAGCAGTTGTGCAAAAGAAGAAACACAGGATAACGGAGTAATTGAAGAGATTGGAAGTGAAGAGATTCATGAAGTTTCTGATGAAATTTCTGACAAAACCCCAGAATTTGTTTCACATATTGTAGTCAAATTAACAGAAGAAAAGACCATGGATCCTAGTGATTTATCTATCTCAAAAGGAGATGTAATAAAATGGGTCAATGAAGACAAGAAATTTAATCACAATCTTGTTATTTATCCTGCTGATATTGAAAGACCAATGTCAAAAGATATAATTGTAAAAAGCGGAAATATAGCTCCTGGTGGCAGCTGGGATTATACATTTGAAGAACCAGGAAGTTATATTATAAAAGACATTTATTCTGGAACAATGAGGGGAGAAATAACTGCTGAAGTTATTGCTGAGATTTCTGAAGAAGATATTATTGGAAGAATTGATGTTGAATAATTGTATTTTTCTATACAACATAGTTTTATAAGGATCCAGATCATATATTTTTTATGAGAAATATCCCTAAAAAAGCAGGATTTTTGGATTATTCTTCATGCAATGCCAGATGCAATCATTGCAATAGAGGGGCTTTGAATGGGCTGGAAGATAATATAAGCAATGAAAAAGTTTTGGAGAATATTGAAATATTGAAATCTAGAGGCATTGTAAAATTTAATTTCAGCGGAGGAGAACCTACTTTAAATCCAAATTTAGATAAGTTTATTGAATGTGCCTCTGAAGAAAATGAGAAAGGAAATAAGAGAAGTGTTGGTATATCCACAAATGGTTCATGGGGGGATAAAGCAGAAGAAGTATTAGCTAGATACCATAAGATTGGAGTTAGTAGGGTTGGATTAAGTATAGATGGAACTGAAAAAACTCATGATAGTATCAGAGGATTTCCAGGGCTTTATAGCAAGGTTAAAAATATTATTGAAACAGCTATTTTATATAGAGAAAAAAATATTCTTACACCCTATATTCATATTAATGTTACTGCTCAGCCAAGAAATGTTGATGAACTTGAAGGAATTGCAAGAGAATTTACAGAAAAAGGATTTCATGTTAGTATAACATTCGTAACAAGATATGGAAGAGGATGGAATCTAGGATTAAGCGAAGAACAAGTAGGAAAGATAAGAGAGGTTAGAAGATATTTAGAAGAAAGAGGAGTAAATATAGATCCTGAAGTTGACCTAAATAGATTGTATAAATATTCTTTTGATGAATTTAAAAAAAGACCTAAGTGTGCTCGTTATGAAAAAGGTTTTGAAAGAGTGCTGCTTAGCAGCGATGGGGGTGTGTTTTTATGTTCACATTTTTTTACTCCTTATGCTGTAATATTAGGAAATGTCAAAGAAAAAAGATTAGATTTAATTTTAGATGATTTTAAAAAAGGAGATAAAAAGGATTTTTATTGGCTGTTTATTGATCCTTCAGGTGAAGGAGAAAAAAGAAAGTTTTTAGAGGAATTAGAAACTGGAAGATATGAAGGAATAAGATGGTCAAAAAAGTGCATACCCTGCTCTATACTCAGCAGTTTTGTTTATTTCAGAAAACAAGGATATAATATTGATGAAGCAAATGATCTAACTGAGAATATAGCTAAAGGAGAAAAAATTCCTAAAAAATTATAAATTTTGATTTCTTAATGATTATATATGTATTTTCAGATTTTGCTGGCTGTTTTATTGGGGATATGTGCTGGCATAATAACAGGCCTAATTCCTGGGGTTCATATTAATCTTATTAGCTTGCTGCTTGTTAGTTTGTCTGGTTATTTTTTAGGATTTACCCACCCATTAATGCTTGGTGTTTTTATTATTGCAATGGCTGTTACTCATACATTTTTGGATATAATCCCTTCAGTATTTTTAGGAGCTCCTGATCCTGATACTGCTCTTGCTGTGCTGCCTGGACATAGGCTGCTGCTTAAAGGAATGGGCTATGAAGCTGTAAAGCTTGCGACAATCGGAAGTCTGCTTTGCCTATGCTCAACAATTATTATAATCCCTTTTTTGATTCCTGTTGTTCCTCTTATTTATTCTTTTATCCAGGATTATATTGGCTGGATTTTGGTTATTGTTGTTGTTTTTATGATTTTAAAAGAAGCTGGATTGAATAAAAAATTCTGGGCAGTGACTGTATTTTTCCTTTCAGGCACATTAGGGATAATTGTCTTGGAGATGCATGATTTAGAGCAGCCCTTGTTCGGAATGCTCAGCGGATTATTTGGAATTTCTATATTAGTTGTTTCTTTATTTCAGAAAGTAGAGATTCCAAAACAGAGAATAACTGAAATGATTAAGATAAATGGAAAAGATACATTAAAGGTTATTGGAGCTGGAACATTTTCTGGAAGCTTGACAGCATTATTTCCAGGATTAGGAGCTGCACAAGCAGCTATCATTGGAAGCCAGCTTGTGAGAAAGATTAAAGAACATTTATTTATTGTTTTAGTTGGCGGCATAAATACTGTTAATTTTGTATTCAGCCTTGTTACTTTGCTTGCTCTTGGCAAGGCCAGAAATGGCGCTGTCTTAGCTGTTTTAGAGATATTAAAGAGCATAGATTTAAATGGAATGATTATTTTTTTATGTGCTGCTCTAATTGCAGGAGGTGCAGCAACTTTTCTTGCCTTGGGTATTACTAGAATTTTTGCAAAGTTTGTCTGCAAAGTTAATTATCAACTGCTTTGTATCTTTGTTATCTTATTGATTGCTTCTTTGGTGTTTTATTTCTCTTCCTGGACTGGATTATTTGTATTATTAGTTTCTACATTCATTGGTATGATTCCTTCATTTACAGGCGTTAAAAAGAGTTTTGCAATGGGTTGTTTGCTGCTTCCGGTTATTTTATTCTTTATCTTATAGAATTAATCACTACAAAGAGGTAAAAAAAACGAAAGCTTTAAATATCTCTCACTGTTTTTGATATTAAATAAATAATTTTGGGATAAAAATGTTAACTGCTATTTTTGGAGATGGACATGCATGTTGTGAAAGAGATAGAGATAAAAATAGGAATAAAGATGAATATGAAGGTTTAGCTCTTGAACAAGTTATTACTTCTGCCAGAAAAAACGGCGCTGAAAGATTTGTTTTTCTTGGAGATGTTATTGGATATGGCCCTAATCCAATTGATTGTATAAATTTAATGAAAAGAGTATTTGTAAGAAAGACGAAAGATGGCATATATACTCAAATTCCAAACCGTCATATGCTGCTTGGAAATCATGGCCTTATGTTTTTAAAAGGAGAAATACCTAAATATATAGATGATGATGCTGAGGCAAGCATAGAAAGGATATGGGAACAGTTAGGTGTTGATATCAGTAAAGATCCAGTAAGACCAGCTATTCCTGGTAAGGCTGATGAAATATTAAAATCAATACATAAAGGTATAAAACTTCCGCAAAGGTCTTTGAGAAGGAGATTTAGTGATTTGTGGCATGGAAGAAAAGATTATATGTCTCCTGAAGATTTAACAGAAATAGAAAAAAGTATGGATCCAGAAACAAGAGAAAAATTTCAAAGAGCTAGAGAATTAAAAATTAAAGAAGATAAATTCAAGCCTTATCACGATTTTTTTTCATCTTTACCATGTGAATTAGATTTAGGAAAAGAAGGAGGACAAGAAAAACTTATGTTTGCTCATGCTTTTCCATTAAGTATGGCAAAGTATGCTGATCAGCTTGGAATTGATAAAAATGCTATTGGATTTTTAGAAGTTTATATTATTAAAAGAGAGGACTGGATAAGTTATGTTAAGGATCCTAAAAATTATTATGAACTTGATGATACAGCTATTGAAAATTTAGAAGCTTATGTCAAAGGACAAACCAAAAATTTAGGAGATTTAGGATTGACAGAAGAAAAAAAACAGGAGGTTTTAGATTTAAGAAGAAGAACTGCTATAGCTGAAGATGTTGTAAAATTCATGCCAGAAGGATATACATTGTTTATAGGGCATAATCATGATGATTTTATTGTTGATGGAAAAGAAGGCAGAAGGATAATCTCTCCTGGAGCTGTTTTTAATCCAAGAGCTGAACCAGGAGATGAGGATTATGAATATGCACACTATGTTCTTTATGAAAGTAGTGTTCCTCAAGATGTAATTTGCGGCAGAGTAAAATATAATAGAGATAAAGTAAATAGATATATGGAGGAAGCAAAACATGGCAACTGATAATGGTGATAATGGTAATAATGGTAATAATGAAACTGTTCGTTACCAAGAAGGAGAAGATAGAAGAACTTCAACATTATTACAGAGAGATCTCCATGGACTTTATCTTCATCAACATATGCCTTTTAAAAAAAGAGATCCTAAAAATTCAAATAAAATTCAACAAGTACCAGACCCAGAAAATCCTAGTAGAACTATAGATAAAGTAGTTGATATGGAATTAGTCAAACTTATTGGAAAAGGAGGTATGGCAACAACATATCTAGGAAGAACAGAAGATTCAGAAGAATGGGCTGTAAAAATTCTTCCTGTTATACCAGGCAATGAAGATAATAAGAAGTTTGTTGACAGATTTGAAGATGAAGCCAGACTGTTACATAAAGTTACTAAGAGAGATTTAGGATTTGTACAGATGGTAGATAGCGGCAGAACAAGATTAAAGGCATCTGATAACTCAGAAAATGAAGTATTGTATATTACAATGCAGTATATTGAACATGAAAATTTAACAACAAAAACATTGTCAATTCCTGAAGCTACTGATATTATGATTCAAGTAGCAAAAGCATTAAGAAATGCCCATAATTTAGAGGATGAAAACGGTGTAGTGCATCCATTAGCCCATAGAGATATAAAACCAGAAAATATTTTAGTGGACAAAGATGGTGTTGCTCATCTCGCTGATCTAGGAGTTGGAAAGGATTTAAAAGGAAAAAGTGCTGCAGCAACTGTCGGCGGTCTTTCAGGAACTCCTAGTTATATGTCTCCAGAACAAGCTAATGGATTAGAGGTTAATGATAAAACAGATATTTATTCATGGGGGACAACCTTTGTTTATCTTTTAACAAAAAGTCTTCCTTTTGATGGTGATTCTCCTTTAGCTATTGTAGGAAAAGTTAGAGATGTTGAAAAACCATTCAGAGTAATTGATGAAAAACCAGATGTTCCTCCAAAATTATCTGAGATAATTGAAATATCTACGAATAAGTTTGCTGAGCCAAGATTTGATGCTAAAGAATTAGTGCATGCATTAGAGATGTATAAAGAAGGGCATGGTTATATGCAAGAAGATAGGGACAAGATTTTGCAAGCTACTAAAACAGGCTTTTGGGAAAGAGCAAAAGGACTTAAAAAAGAAAAATTAATAGAATTAATAAAAGCACATGAAAAGGCTTCATGGTTTACTTCTGGAAGAGAAAGAAGAGCTCATCAGGAAAAAATTATAGAATATTACAGGAAGCTTGAGATTTCACAAAGCGTAGATGAAGTTATTCCTGAAGATATTGATTTAGCTTTAATAGTAGCACAAAAGCAAATGGATCTTATTGAAATAACTCCAGAAATAGAGCCAGAAAGATTAGAAGGAAGAGGAATAGGAAAAAAGAAAGCTGAAGCATTAGTTAATAAGATTAAACAAGAAGCAGGAAAATTCTGGGTAGGACGTGAATACGGAAAAGCTGAAACAATTATGGGTGCGGTTAAAGCAGAATGGGAAAAACTAAGGGATAAGTGGAAGCCTGTTGTAAGAGAATGGATTACACATTATGATACATTAATAGGGGGTTCTAAAAAGGCTCAACAAGCTAATATATTTATAGATGAGTGTAATAGATTCTTAACAAATGATGAGCTTGAAAGAGCATTAAGGGCTCATGGCGAAGCAAAAAATCTATTAGATCAAATACTTGAAAATCCACCTAATCCTCATCGTGTACAATTAGCTGAAAGATTGAAAAAAACCGATGAAAAGGTAAATCGTGAAGTGTTGCTTTATAGAGTTGCTCAATTAGTTGGAGATATGGCTTCACATATAGATACTAATCAATTTGGGTTTGCTCATCAAGATTATAATCAAATTATGGTTGATCTTAATAATTCTCCTCCAAGTGATAAAGGCGACAGATTAAGAAGACAAGCTAAAGACATGAATGATTTATTAGTAAAATCTGAAAATTTTTTCCAGGCAGGCGCTCTTTATAGAGCAGTTTTAGCAAATATTGAGGAGAGAACAGAAAATGGATATAAAGAAGCGCAGAAAAGGGCTGTTACAATAGATGGAATTATAGCAACACATATACAAGGGGATGATCCTAGAGAAATTGAATTTAGAGCGAAGTTTATAAAATTGCAGGGAGAATTGACTAGAAAAACAAAACAATTTGAAGAATTTAGCAGTATTGCAAAAGAATATAACGATCAAGTTTATCCGATGTATGAAGAGCATATAGATAAGAAATTTTCAGCTGAAGAATTGCCAGATTTAAACACGCTTAAAAGATTCCATTCTGGTGTCCAAGATTTGATAAGGCGTATTAGCAAGGTTCATCCAGAATCTGTCGGTCCAGAATATGAAGTTATAAGACAAGGCATGATTAGGGTGCAGATGGATGTAGCTCAAAAAGAAAAAGAATATGTAGATTCTAGATTTAAAGAAGTTGAAGCAGAGATTGCAAAAATAAGTGAAAAAGAAAATCAAGAAAATAATAAGGCTGCATATGATTCTGCAATAGCTAAGCTAAGAACTAATAGACAAGTTGTTAATTTATTAGATGCTGAAGAGATATATCAAAGATATGACAAGATGGAAGAAAAGGTTAGGGAGCAGTATGAATTTGCAAGAGTAGTTGGAAGAGCAAGAAAAGAAATATTAGGAAGCCTTTATGATGAAGCAAGAAAGACACTTGATAGAGTTCCTGAGGGAAGAGAGAAAGATGTTGAAGTATATCTAAGAATTATTGGATTAGAAGAAAAAGCAAGAAATCCTGTTTCACGTGGCACTTGTTATTTCTTAAAAATCAGAGAATTAGATGATGAGACAGTTGCAGGTTATAAAGGAACAATTCAAAATTTTGAAGGTTCAGAAGAAGCACACCAAGTAATGACAATGTTAGATGATATAAAGGCAAAGGTTCCTTTTGGAGAAGAAAGCGATCCTGTTTCTGAAGTCAGAGAGATGGTTGATAATTATAACAGAAAGAGATCAGGTTCAAGTAAAGATGAACTTAAAGCAGAAATTTTAGAAAGATTAAATGGATTAGTTGATTCCATAGAAACTTACTTAAATGAAAATGGACAACCAGTGCTAACTAGAGATATGAGAGCAGAATTAGGAACATCTTATCAGGATGCAGATTTCAGAGACAAAGCAAAAGAATTTTTCTGATTAGAAAACCTTAAATAAAAGCTTTAATTCTTTTTTTATTTGTATGAAAAAAAAAGAAAGTTCTAAAAAAGAAAAGATTACAAAAGATATGCCTATTGGAGATGTTGTAAATAAATATCCCCAAACTATAGAAGTATTTATGAAGCATGGACTTCATTGCATCGGCTGCGCTGCTGCTGCTTTTGAGAATATTGAGCAGGGTGCAAATGCTCATGATATTGATCTTGATAAATTAATTGAAGATTTAAACAAAGCTGTCAAGAAGAAAAAATGAGTTCTACAAAAGTAGGGGTAGGAGTAGGGATTATGATTCTTGATAAAGGCAGGATTTTATTAGGAAAAAGGCATGATGATCCTAAAAAGGCTGATTCTGCTCTGCATGGAGAAGGAACATGGACAATGCCTGGCGGTAAGCTGGATTTTGGAGAAACTCCTGATGAAGGTGCAAGAAGAGAAGCAGAAGAAGAAACAAGTTTAAATATTGATAAAGAGAAACTAAAACTAATAAGTGTGACTAATGAAGTTGTCCATGATGCTCATTTTATTACATTGGGATTTCTTTGTGAAAATTTTTCAGGAGAACCAAAGGTAATGGAGCCTGATGAAATTACTGAATGGAGATGGTTTGATTTGAATGACCTGCCAAAACCAATGTTTTTTCCTTGTGTGAAGATTGTTAAGAATTATTTAGCTGGAGAGATTTATAAACACTAAAATTTATATATAATTCTTTATTTTATAATATAAAGAGGTGAATCTATTGAAGTTTGGCTCTAATGCTATTGAAATTCTTAAAAGAAGATATTTATTAAGAGATTCAAAAGGAAAAATAATTGAGAATCCTGATAAGATGCTTAAAAGAGTTGCAAAAAATGTTGCAAAAGGCAATGCTAAGCTGGAGAAAGAATTCTATTCTGCTATGTCTAATCTTGAGTTTCTGCCAAATTCACCTACATTAATGAATGCTGGCACTAAATTAGGCCAGTTGAGCGCTTGTTTTGTTTTACCTGTAGAAGATTCTCTTGAAAGCATATTTGACACGTTAAAGTTAAGTGCATTGATACATCAAACAGGAGGAGGAACTGGCTTCAGTTTTTCTAGAATAAGGCCAAAAGGAGATGTCGTTGGAAGCACAAAAGGGATTGCTTCTGGTCCTGTAAGTTTTATGAAAATTTATGACAAATCAACAGAGGTTGTAAAGCAGGGAGGCAAGAGACGAGGAGCAAATATGGGTATTTTGAATGTAGACCATCCTGATATAATTGAGTTTATCAGGGCAAAAGAGAATGAAAAGGCTTTTAGGAACTTTAATTTGTCTGTTGGAATAACTGATAAATTTATGAAAGCTGTCAAAGCAGGAAAGAAATATGATTTGATTAACCCAAAAACAAAGAAATCTGCTGGAAAAGCTGATGCCAGAAAGATTTTTGACCTGATTATTGAGATGGCTTGGAAAACAGGAGATCCTGGAATTGTTTTTTTAGATGAAATCAATAGAAAACATCCATTGGAGAGGCTGGGGAAGATAGAAAGCACAAATCCATGTGGAGAAGTTCCGCTGCTTCCCTATGAAAGCTGCAATCTTGGCTCAATAAATTTATCTAAACTTGTTTCTAATGGCAAGATTGATTATTCTAGATTAGGAAAAATTGTAAGAACTGCTGTTCAATTTTTAGACAATGTTATTGATATTAATAAATATCCTTTGCCTGAAATTGAAAAGATAACTAAAGCAAATAGAAAAATAGGATTAGGCGTTATGGGTTTTGCTGAGATGTTGATTTTGATTGGAATTCGTTATGATTCTAATGAAGCTTTGAAAGTTGCTGATAAAATTATGGAGTTTGTATCTTCTGAAGCTAGAAAAATTTCTGCCGAGCTTGGCAAGAAAAAAGGAAATTTTTCTAATTTTAAGAAAAGTATTTGGTATGGAAAATACAAATCAATGAGAAATGCAACTGTTACAACAATTGCTCCGACAGGGACAATAAGCATTCTTACAGACTGCAGCAATGGCATAGAACCGTTGTTTGCAGTAAAATTTACTCGTACAATATATGAAGGGAAGAAATTAGTTCAAATTAATTCCCTATTTGGAAAGATTAAAAAGAAGGAACTATTTGTAACTGCACATAATATCAAACCAGAATGGCATATTAAAATGCAGGCTGTGTTCCAAAAATATGTGGATAATGCTGTAAGCAAGACAGTTAATTTAAGAAAAGGAGCAAGTAAAAATGATGTTAGGAAAATATTTTTAATGGCTTATGATCTTAAATGCAAAGGAGTTACTGTTTATAGAGAAGGCAGCAAAAAAGAACAATTATTAAGCCTTGGAAAATGTAAGGTGTGTGTTTGATGGGAAAAAATAATATTTATTTATGGACAGGAGAAGGTGCTGGCAAGACTACTTCTGCGCTTGGTGTTGCTTTACGTGCAGTTGGTCATAGAATGAATGTAATTGTTGTGCAGTTTATGAAAGGAAGAAAGAATATTGGTGAATATAAGATTATGAAAAAGCTTAAGCCTAATTATCAGATTTATCAATTTGGAAAAAAAGAATTTATTAGACCTTTGAACAGACCAAGTGAAAAGGATAAAGAGCTGGCTTTGAAAGGATTAGAATTTGCAAGAAAAGCTGCAAAGAAAAAACCAAGGCTGCTTATTTTAGATGAAATTAATCTGGCTTGTGCAATTGGTTTGGTTGATGTTAATGATGTTATTGATCTTGTCAAGCATTGCAGCAAGTATACAATTGTGTATTTATCTGGAAGAAGAGCTCCTGCAAAATTAAAGAAAATTGCTGATTTTGTTAATGAGATTAAATTGCTAAAATCACCTAAAAAATATCCAATTAGAAAAGGAATTGAGTATTAGTTGTAACATTGTTTTGCAACTAGATAATGAACTTTTAGTTGTTATTTTTTACATATTTTGCAATAATTAATTTCAAAATATATAGTTTTTAGTTTGATTATATTTAAATATTAGGTATAGTTTTTAATTTTCTGCAAAACACAACAATATCTAGTGTATTACTAGTAAGTTAATACAATATGTTGTGTTTATTTTTTAGTGAAAACAAAAGTATTTATATCAGTAAAGTTACTATTAGTATACTATATTGTATATCAATGTGTGAAAATAATGAGAGGTACTAAGAAATCAAAGATTTCTGGTACCATCAAAATTTAAAATTTTGAGGTGATTTAAATGAAATGTCAATATTGCAATTCTTCTAATACTAAAGTTGTTGATAAAAGAATAACAGAAGGAGGTAATAGAAGAAGAAGAGAATGTATTGACTGCGGAAAAAGATTTACAACATATGAAAAGATTGAGGTTAGCAGTTCTATTGATAAGGTAAAAAAAAGAGACGGCAAGATAGTTGATTTTGAAAAAGAAAAGATAACCAAGGCTATATTTAAAGCAGCTCAGGCTGTTGGAGGAAAAGACAAAGAAGAATCAGAAAGATTAAGCGGTTTAGTTATTGATTCTATTAATAAAAAATTCAAAGGAAAAACTCCAACTGTAGAAGATATTTCTGATGCTGTTGAAAAAGTGCTGATTGAAGAAGGTCATGCGAAAACAGCAAAAAGTTATATTCTTTACCGAGACCAGCATAAAAAATTAAGAGAGAGCAAAAATACTTTTGTAAATGTACAAAACACAATTAAAAATTATATTGACAGATTAGACTGGCAGGTTAAAGAAAACAGCAATGAAGCTTTTTCTTTTTCAGGACTACTGCTTTACACAGCAGGAGAGGTTATGAAAAATTATAATCTGACTGAGATGTACACTCCTGAGATTGCAGAAGCCCATAGAAAAGGGTATTTTCATATTCATGATCTTAGCCATGGCGTAATTGGTTATTGCGCTGGATGGAGCCTGAAGAATTTATTATTACTTGGATTTGGAGGAGTTCCAAACAAAGTAGACTGCAAGCCTGCAAAGCATATGAGCACAATTGTACATCAAATGGTAAATTATATTGGGTGTCTGCAGATGGAATTTGCAGGAGCACAGGCATTTAGTTCTGTTGACACTTTATTAGCTCCATTTGTAAGAACTGATAATCTAGCTTTTAAACAGGTTAAGCAGGCAATGCAGCAGCTTGTCTTTAGTTTGAATATCCCTTCCAGATGGGGAAGCCAGTATCCATTTTCTAATCTAACTTTTGACTGGAGTGTTCCTGAAGATATGAAAGATCAGCCAGCAATTGTTGCTGGTAAAGAACAGGATTTTACTTATGGAGACTGCCAAAAAGAAATGGATATGCTTAATAGGGCATTTTTAGAAGTAATGATAGAGGGAGATGCAAGCGGAAGGATTTTCAGTTTTCCAATTCCTACTTATAATTTGACAAAGGATTTTAATTGGGATAGTGAAAATGCAAAATTGTTGTTTGACTTGACTGCAAAATATGGAATGCCTTATTTCCAGAATTATGTTGGAAGCAATTTAGATCCAAGCTCTATAAGAGCAATGTGCTGCAGGCTAAATTTAAACCAAACTGAACTTATGAACAGACCAGGAGGAATGTGGGGGCCTGGAGATTCAACAGGCAGTATTGGTGTCATGACAATAAACATGAATAGATTAGGCTATGAAGCAAAAAATAAATCTGAATTCTTTGAAAAATTATCATATTATATGACATTGTCTAAAAATGCTCTTGAAATAAAAAGAAAAGTTATTGATAGAAACTTGGAAAACGGCTTAATGCCATTCACAAAAAGATATCTTGGAACATTTAATAATCATTTTTCAACAATAGGATTATGCGGAATGCATGAATGCTGCATTAATTTCCTAGGAAGAGGCATTGAAACAAAAGAAGGAAAAGAATTTACAATAGAAGTACTAAAATTCATGAGAGAAGAAATGAAGAAATTCCAGCAGGAAACAGGTAATTTGTATAATCTAGAAGCAACTCCTGCTGAATCTACAGCTTATAGATTTGCAAGACTGGATAAAAAGATGTATTCTGATATTTATTGTTCTGGAGACAAGGAGCCTTATTTAACTAATAGTACACAATTGCCTGTTGATTTTAGTGATGATGCAATTGAAGCAATTGAACATCAAAATGAGGTTCAGCCATTATACACAGGAGGAACAATATTCCATACATTTTTAGGAGAAAGGATGACTGACGGCGAGTCCTGCAAAAGATTGATCAAAAAGATTGCT
>Ga0180438_10004265_pt1 | contig 20724 bp, 14 predicted proteins | sample SS_ome_12_FD_132455 | JGI IMG/M metagenome (GOLD analysis project Ga0180438, IMG submission 132455) | Hypersaline lake sediment archaeal communities from the Salton Sea, California, USA - SS_3_D_2 metaG | ecosystem: Environmental > Aquatic > Non-marine Saline and Alkaline > Hypersaline >... | reverse complement strand
TCGAATCCCCAACAACTCCCCATCCAGCCGGTCGGGGAGCCCATCCTGTGCGGCCCCTACGAGGAGCCAACGGAGTATTGGTTCTACGATACGGAGACGGGCACAGCGCAACGCATTCAGGGGCGTCGATCCGCGTCCTACTGGTACAGGGTCCAGCGCGTCGCCACCCAGCAGTTGTCTTTCCTGGCGGAGGAAGAGCGCGAGGACCTGCCGCTGGTCAACGCGATGCGCGAGGACGTCAAGCGCTGGCGGCAGGGCGGCTACGAGGGCGCCACCCAGGTGACCAAGGAGCTGCTCCAGTACTGGTGGCGGGAGGACCGGGAGCTGCGGCTCTTCTTCTGCCAGTTGGAGGCCGCCGAGACGATCATCTTCCTCAACGAGGTCCGCCTCAGCGGCAAGTACCTGCGCTTCAAGCCCGCCTTCGAGGACCGGTTCCTGGACCACCTGCAGGACCTGCCCGCGGATCCGAACCTCCCCTCGCTGACCCGGCTGGGCTGCAAGATGGCCACCGGCAGCGGCAAGACGGTCGTGATGGGCATGCTCATCGCCTGGTCCTTCTGCAACCGGGGCAAGGTGCCCAGCGACACCCGCTTCCCGTCCGCCGTGCTGGTCGTCTGCCCCAACCTGACCATCAAGGAGCGGCTGCAGGTCCTGCGCCCCGAGAACCCCGAGAACTACTACGCCGCCTTCGACCTGGTCCCGGCGCGGATGCGCCCGCTGATGCAGGCCGGCAAGGTGCTCATCACCAACTGGCATCGCTTCCTGCCCGAATCGGAACACGCCGAGGGTGGTGCGTCCTACCAGGTTGTGAACAAGGGGCCGGAAAGCCCCGACGCCTTCGCCCGCCGCGTCCTGGGCGATCTCTACGACCACGCGCCCATCATGGTGTTCAACGATGAGGGCCACCACGCCTGGCGGCCCAGGCCTCCTGAGGAGCCATCCCCTTCAGAGGGCCATTCCGATGGCACGCAGGAACCGTCCCAGGTCCAGAAGAGCGAGCTGGAGACCGCCACCGTCTGGATCGAGGGGCTGGACAAGATCAACCGGGCCGCCGGCGTCCGCTTCTGCGTCGATCTCTCGGCCACGCCGTTCTACATCCAGGGCAGCGGCTACGTCGAGGGCTCCCCGTTCCCCTGGCTGGTCAGCGACTTTGGCCTGGTCGACGCGATCGAGTGCGGCATCGTCAAGATCCCGCGCCTGCCGGTCAGCGACACGACCGGCCGCCCCGAGCCCAAGTACTTCCGCCTGTGGCAGCACATCAACGAGCACCTCCAGCCCGGCGAGCGGTTGCCCGGCCGGGCGCGCAAGCCCAAGCCGGAGGTGGTCTATCGCGAGGCCGAGCCGGCGCTGCGCACGCTGGCCGGCCAGTGGGTGGAGCGGTTCAAGTACATCCAGGAGGCGACCGATGAGAAGGACAAGACGCCGCCGGCGCTGATCATCGTCTGCGACAACACCGACGTGGCCGAGGTCTTCTACCGCAACATCTCGGGCGAGGAGGAGATCGAGGTCGTCGAGGAGGGCCGCCGCGGGCGCAAGCGGAAGGTCAAGCGGACCGCCTACGGGCGCGGGCGCGTCTTCCCCGAGTACTTTTCCAACCGGGAGGACTTCAAGCCCACCGTCCGCATCGACAGCAAGCTGCTGGAGCAGGCCGAGAGCGGCGACCCCGGCGTGAGCAAGCAGGACGCCGCCGAGCAGTTGCGCCAGATCGTCGCCACGGTGGGGGAGAAGGGCAAGCCGGGCGAGCAGGTGCGCTGCGTCGTCGCCGTGGCGATGCTGAACGAGGGCTGGGACGCCCACAACGTGACCCACATCCTGGGCCTGCGCGCCTTCGGCAGCCAGTTGTTGTGCGAGCAAGTGGTGGGTCGCGGGCTGCGGCGGATGGACTACACCCCCAACCCCGAGACCGGGCGGCTGACCGAGGAGTACGTCGACATCTACGGCGTGCCCTTCAGCCTGATCCCCTTCAAGGGCCGCCCGACCCAGGCCAGCGCGCCCGAGGATAAGCCCAAGAACCACGTGCGCGCGCTGCCGGAGCGGGCGGGGTATGAGATCGAGTTCCCCGTCGTGGAGGGCTACGTCTTCGCGCTGCGGCGCAACGTCATCACCGCCGACGTCGACGCGGTCGAGCCGCTGCGCATCGAGCCGGAGATCGAGCCGACGGCCGTCTTCGTCAAGCCGCGCGTCGGGTACGAGCGGGGCGTGCCGTCGCTGGCCGGCCCGGGCCAGTTCGAGGAGCAGGACCGGCACGCATACTACGAGAGCACGCACCTGCAGACGATCCAGTTCGAGATTGCCCGCCAGATCGTGGCCCTGCTGGTGGGGAACGGGCGGCCGGATCCGGCGGGCGGCGACGGTCCCAAGATGCCGCTGCAGTCGCGCCACCAGTTGTTTCCCCAGGTGCTGCGGCTGGTCTATGCCTACGTGGACCGGCGCGTGGACTTCCGCGGCGTGGACCCGCGGGAGCTGGGGCAGCAGAAATACCTGCAGCGCGTGATCGAGCGGCTGGTGGACGCGATCCACCCCGACGAGGGCCAGGGCGAGCCGCCGCTGATGCCGATCCTCAACCGGTACAAGGAAACCGCCACCACCGCCGGGGTGGACTTCAAGACCACGCGGCCGTGCTTCACGACGACATTCAGCCACATCAACCTGGTGGCGGCGGACACGCAGCGTTGGGAGCAATCGGCCGCCTTCCGGCTGGAGCAAGCGGTGTTGAAGGGCAGCGCCCGGTTCTACGCCCGCAACGACCAACTCGGCTTCACCATCCCCTACGACTTCATGGGCGTGAGCCACCACTACGTGCCCGACTACCTGGTGCGGTTGCAGAACGGAGTCACGCTGGTGTTGGAGATCAAGGGGTTGGAGACGGAGGAGGATCGGGCCAAGCACCAGGCGGCCAAGCGCTGGGTGGAGGCGGTGAACAACTGGGGGAAGCTGGGCGCGTGGGCGTTTCACGTGTGCAAGGATCCGCAGGTGTTGGGGCGGGAGTTGGGGCATTTGGTGAAGACGATCTGATCGTTAGCTTCGCATCTCCAATTTAGGCAACCTGCCTTAGCACAATTGGCTAGGAGTTTGGAAGGTCAGAGGTAGCAAGGCATGCCCAAGTGTGTTGTCTGCCGAGCAGACTATAAAACGGGAAGGCTCTGTCCAAACTGTCAATCTGACAATGCTACTTGGGAGATCTGGCAGGAGAAGAGACCGGAGGAGCAAGGCGGGCTCTTGGGAATACTTCACTTCACGGAGCCACTCTGCCACATGCCCCTCGTAATCACTGCCGCAGCGCCTGTGCTTGGCCTGATGTGCAGTGCGGTCTTGTGGAGAGCGATCAGACTGTCCATATGCCTGTTGGCGGTGACTATGACAGTCTGTGGGTGTTCCTTTGCCTTACGATCGGTCTATCGGAGACGCCTGCGGATTCGAGAAGCCAGCCTGCTTGCCACAGTATGTGCAGGTTGGAGAAAACATCTGTTGGTGCTTCAAGTAAAGCCCCTCCTGGTGCTTGCGTTGTCCATTGCCCTCTTTCTCAGTTTGACTTCCTTACTCGTGGAATCAGATCTTTGGTGGAGGGTGGCGTCCTCGGTATTGCTGGATCCCCACTGCCTCGAACAAGCGAAACAGGGTTCGGTGGGCGCACCCCCTGTCACTCGATCCAATATTCTCAGGGAGGATGAAGACTTCCTAGAGAGGGTGATCGATGCCCTACCACTCATCTCGATGATCGGGTACGTCACACTTGGTGTGTCCTCAGTCTATTCTTCCTCACTGGAGCTGGCGCTTGCATATGCGAGGCAGATAGGCAAGGTGGTCCCATCCCCTGTTTTCTTGCGGGGGAATCTGCTTGTCGCGATCGTAACACGAGATACAAAGCGCGCATTGCGGCGCCGCATCATCCCGAAATTGGTTGAGCGAACGGCCAATGGGGGGGTCAGGCTCACGGTGGCGATAAGAGCAGAGGATGAAATCGTGCATAGGGGCACAGGCAGGTTGACGGACCCCCTCACTACCTGTACCGTGAAAACAGATCCGTGGGGCCGCATCGTAAAGATCGATGGGCTGCCGAAGCTGACAGACGATTCGCGCAGTAATTCAAGATCTTCCCGGATCTTGAACCGTACCCACCCACTACTGTTGTCTCTCTCACAAGATAGGGGCAACCTGTCCAGTCGTCAACCTCTACCTGGAAGGGGTAACGGATGGGCCGTGCTCGTCGGTGTGGATACATACGAGGACTTGGAGAACTATGATCGACTCCAGGTCTGCGTCAGGGATGCAAGAGTTATCCGCTGGCGACTGCTCGCCGGCGGGTGGGACACAAACTGTATTCGCCTGCTCACCGACTATACAGACATCTGCTCAGACCGCGGACATATCCTGAGTGCCCTCGAGGCTATCGCTGGAGCTGCAGAGCCGGATGATCTAGTGCTATTCTACTTCAGTGGCCATGGTGATACCGAGGGTGGTGAACCGTACCTGGTGGCCCACGATAGCTGGCGTGTAGCGCTGCGGGACACGGCTGTCCCCGTCTCGCAAATCAAGGAAACTATGCAACAATCTAACGCTCGCGCTAAGATCATAGTTCTGGACTCCTGCCACTCTGGAAGCGACGGTGGCAGCAGAAAAGTAGAGCCGAGGTTGTTGGGGTTCATTGAATCCGCCCTGAAGCAGTCTGGAGGATTGGCAATCCTGACCTCCTGCGGAGAGAGCCAACTAAGCTATGAGTGGCGGGACTCGGGAAATAGTGTGTTCACCCACTTCTTGGTGGAGGCGCTAGAGGGCAGGGCTGATTGGGACAGGAAAGGCTTCATCACCGTCCGGGAAGCCTATCGATACGTGGCGGATGAAGTCAGGATGTGGGGTCTACACAGCGGGCATACTCAGACTCCGACGCTAGCATATGAGGGGGAGGGCGACATAGTTCTTCTTCGTTACTAATGGCCCGGTATGCGGGGTCGACTGTGGAGGTAGCAAATCGTGCCTGAATGCATTGTCTGCAAAGCGGACTATGTGCCGGGGGAGCTGTGCCCACGCTGCTACTCCGAGAATGACATTTGGCAGTTAGCAGAAGTGCAGCGACAGGGCTGTATGGGATTTCTGCTCTTCTTCGAGTCGGTTTCTTATCTCCCAGTCGTGTCAACTGCCATGGCTCTGGGTTTCGGTCTGATGGGAACAGAGGGGGCATGGTCAGGGATCAAACCAGGTGTACGTCTACTGGCAGTGTTGATGACCGTCGCTGGTAGTCTATTCACCATGTTGCAGATCCAGGCTAGGTATCCTGAGGTTCGAGAGTTCATTTTGCTTTGCTCAGTGCGCAAAGGGTGGAGGAGAGTAGTGGGGCTTGCTGTAACTCAGCCTCTGTTGGTTTTCCTGGCGGCCGTGCTCCCTGTACTTGCCTTGGCTTTTGCTCTGGTGGAATCCGATCAATTGTGGGAACTGACCCGTTGGCTGCTGTTCGAGCCCCAATACCAGGCACCACCCCTTGAGTCGAGTGGTATTCCAGAACGAACTGTGCAAATTCTGCCGCTCGTCTTGATGTTGGGCTATATGGCATTCAACATATCGACTGTTTACTCTTCCTCTCTCTTGGTCGTGCATGAGCGCGTGAGGTTTATGAAAAGCCTTATCCCGCCTCCTATCTTCCTGAATCGGGAACTGCTAGCAGAGGTCGTCCTCCAAGCAGCGGAACACGTCTTAGGTGGCCGGATTAGCCCGCGATCATTTAAGCGCATGGCTGACGGTGGGATTGGACTGATCGCCCAGGCAGGAACATATGGCAAGATACAAGGGTTGACTGATGGAGGGGCAGAAGCCCCTGCTACCTACAGAATCAGAGCAGATCCTTGGGGTCATATTACCAAGATGCTTGAACTCCCATCGCCTTCTGTTGGTAGCACGGGCGTTGGCACATTGTCCCCTCGTCAACTTCTCAACATCAACGGCGACCACTGGGCGGTGTTGGTTGGTATCAATACGTATCAAGACAATAGGTATGGGCAATTGCAGGTCTGTGTCCGTGACGCGGAAGCCATCCATAGACGACTGTACGAAGGTGGCTTTCCTCAAGAGCACATCAAAGTGATCACTGATGACTGGGAATCCCCAACTCGCGCCAACATCATAGCCAATCTCATAAGTATGGCGGAGGCTGCAAAACCGGAAGACCTGATACTGTTCTACTTCAGTGGTCATGGTGACCTAGGGGCAGGCAACGAACCATACCTCATCGCTCGTGACACCCGACGGGCGACACTGCGCAATTCGGGTGTACCTTTCTTGCGCGTCAAGGAGATTATGCAGAATGCCTGCGCACGTGAGAAGGTCATCGTGTTGGACTCCTGTCACTCTGGTGCCAATATTGGCGGCAAGGGGAAAAGACCGATGTCTGCCGCATATTACAACGCGTTTTTCCCAGGACCTGCTGAGGGGCTGGCCATACTAGGATCGTGCAAGCAAGGCCAAAATAGCTACGAGTGGCGGCAGAGAAGTAGCAGTGTCTTCACCTACTTCTTGGAGGAGGCGTTATCTGGCAATGCAGATGGAGCAAGACATGGCTATGTTACTGTAACCGATGTTAATCGCTACGTGCATGACAATGTCAAGCTATGGGCCTTCCAGCGGAAGATAGCTCAGGAGCCCACCCTGCAATGCGAGGTGGCGGGGGACATTGTACTTTCCTTTTATGATACGCGGTATGCGTACAAGCAGTTGCTTCTCAACGTGTAGCGTTTCGACATATCATCTCTAGGGCCACTGATTTGTTTCTTGCATTTCCAACATCCAATCACTGCTTGTGTGAGTGCGAGACGAGTATGTTCCGCTTCGATGGCGTCCCGAAAGACGTGTGGAACTTCCACGTCGGCGGGTACCAGGTGCTGCACAAGAGGCTCTACGACCGGCGCGGCACGGGCGGCCAGCCCGGGCGTACGCTGACCGAGGAGGACATCGCGCACTATCAGCGGATCGTGGTGGCGCTGAAGGAGACGATCCGGTTGATGAAGGAGATCGCTGAGGTCATCAATTCGCACGGCGGCTGGCCGATCCAGTGAGGCGACGGGACGTTTTCGCAGCGCCTGCTTTCACATTCCAAGTACCGAACCGAGGCAAGACCAATGTCAACCGAACTCCAAGAAAGAATCCACTGGTACCGAGAAGAATACCTCGACACCCCCGCCGGCCAGAAACACCTGGCCGTCACCGAGGCCGAGCCCGAGGAAGTCCAGCAGATTTTCGATGAGATCCGCCAGAAGCACGCCGCCGGCGAGGACATCACCGATGACGTCCTTCGCCGCCTCCTCCCCCACTCAGACAGCGAGTTCCACCGCAAGAACGACTACCGCATCAGCAGTTGGCCCTGTATCAGAAAAGAGGTCCGTAGCTGGTTTGAAGGCGCCGGTTGGAAGGAGCCCGACGATTGGCCCCCCACCGCCCGCCTCCTATTTGAGGCCGTCGATGGTCTCGTCACCGGCAACCACGAGCCCTGGAACGAATTCCTCGCCAGCAAGTACCGCCACGGCTTCGGTACCGGCTTCATCTCCCCCATCCTGTTCTGCCTCGACGACCAGTTCCCCGTCATCAACTCCAAGGTGGTCAAGACCTACCGGTACTGTACCGCCCAGCTCGGCGAACCGGACCAGATCGACGCCAAGCTGGACAACTACCTCGAGAACGCCAGGAAGGTCAACGCGCTGCAGAAGCGCCTCGAACCGCTCGGCCTGACCACCATCCGGGAATGGGACATCTTCTGCCACTACATGGTCAGCAAGCGCCTCGGCGGGGGCGACCTCACCCGGGACACCGAGCCTCACTACGACGCCTGGCTCTTCGTCGCCAACCCCGAGATCTTCGAGTGGGATCAGGCCTTCGACGAGGGTGGGGTGGACTGGACCAGCTCTTTGGGCGCCTATGCCCAGAAGATGCTCCGCCGCTACCTCCGGGAAGGCGACCGCGCCTTCGGATACCAGGCCGGCCCCACCTACGAACTCTGTTGCGAATTGCGCGTTTCCCGCACCCCATACAAGACCTCCGAGGGCACCTGGGCCACCCGCCTTGAGCCCGTTCGACGTCTCGAGAATCCCATTTCCCTCTCCGCCCTCAAGAGCCACCCGGTCCTCTCGAACCTCCGCTTCGTCCGCCAGCCCCAACTCTCCATCTCCGGCATCACCGCCGAGCAGGTGCACGCCATCGAAGCGCTGATCTCCAAGCCCATCGTAGAGGTCCCGGTCAGTCCTACCGACCGGCTTTGCAGGGATCTCAAGGATGCCCAGTTCGGCACCGATCAACCCGATATGTACGAGCGCCTGCTCGCCCAGGCCTTCCAGCTCCTCGGCTTCGAGGCAGAACACCTCGGGGGCCCTGGCAACCCAGACGTCGTCGCCATCGGAAGACTTGGCTCCGACACCTTCACCGCCGTCATTGAGGGGAAGACCTGCGCAGAAGGCCAGGCGCTGAGCCTGGGCCGGGTGAACTACGGATCGATGTCCGACCACCGCGAGGAGCAGACCGCCGACTATGCTCTCTTGATCGCCCCCGCCTTCTCGGGCGGAAAACTCGTCGACCACGCGATCAAGAACAGAGTGGGCATGCTCACCACCGACGCCCTCCTATCCATCCTCAAGCGCCACGACCAGTTCCCCTTCAGCATAGCCGAGCTACGGCGGCTCTTTGAGCGCAAAGGCCTGGCCGAGGACATCGACCGCGAACTCGGGCGCCTCCACCATCGCCACCAGGAGTACATCGAACTCGTGGCCACCGTCCTGCACATCTTCGACCAACTCCAGAGGCAGCAGGAAACCTCCGAACCCATCACCGGCACCGCTATCTACCTCGTCCTCCTTGGCCAGGCCCAGCAGGGAGAGATCGCGCCGCCCGACCGCCGCCAGATCGACCAGGTCCTTGAACTCCTCTCCAACCCCGTCCTCGCCATCCTCGACAAAGAAAACGGCGGCTACGTCCTGACTTTGCCCCCCAGCGCCGCCCGCAAGCGCCTGGAGGCGCTGGCCGGGCTGTTGTCTACCGACGAATAATCCAGCAAGCAACCTAGATAAAGGAGATCGAACCATGCCCCTAAACTTGATTCCTGAGTTCTTCTACGACCTCATCGGAAGGGTTATACCCGGCTTCGTGGTGATCATCATGTGGTATTTGACCATATTGGGTCCCAACAAAGCAATAGATACGATAACCCGTGTCTCGTCACAATCGAATCAGCCCATATTCAACTTGTGGTCATTTTCTATCCTGCTCGCGATCGCGTACCTGTTGGGCCTTATCTTGGAGGAAATCTGGTCCGTGACGTTTTGGCGGATCAAGGGCAATAAACGAGGATCCAGAGAGGCGCAGCAGATAGATTGGTGCATAGCCGAGTATGAAAGGGTCAGAAAGTGCCTTGGACAACCTGAATTAGGGTTACAAAGACAAGATCTGCCACCCATCCAGATCGTACAGGATCACCTGCGCCTTCACTCGCAGTCCGAAGCATACAGGCTTGTCAAGCTGCGAGCAGAAACCCGGTTGTCTGATACGCTGTTCACTGGCTTGCTGCTCCTCCCGGTCATCAACGTCCTGTTCTGGTACCGCGATTCCAGATTCCTCATGCTCGATAGAATCTTCCTGGAACTCGCGCTCATTCTGGCTATCGTCATCCTTTGGCGGGCCGGCGACAGCTTCCATAGATTCTACGTCGGGGGGACACATATGTCTTGGCTGCTCTATAGCTTCCCAATTCACCCGCCCAAGCAGATAGAAGCATCCCCCACACACCCGAGCGACGCTCCGGCCGATTGAGAAGTGGCTCAGACAAACCACGAACTTGACCAGCCGCCAGGAGATGTCCACCGATGACCCAGCCCAAAACCCCCGCGCGACCGGCTTCCGACGAATGCGATTGATCGCATTTCCGGTACCAGCCGGGCAATTCATTGCTCGGCCGCTCGCCCCCCCCCGTTTGACATCTCCGCCCACCTGGCATACACTACCCAGACTGACCAACCCCCCTTCGTTTCTATTGTATGGGGCCCAAGGAGGTACGAGGTGAAAAGGCGGAACATCTTGATCAGCCTGGTGGCTGCGACTTTGCTGGTAACGCTGGGCACCGGTTTGACCTGCGCGCGGCAGTCAGCCGCCCACGCTAGGGCGAGCGCTCGAATGATCGTTGGGGACGCGGCTTCAGCGGGGCGCCGGGTGGCGGGCGATGTCGCAGAGAAGCCAGCCTGCGTGACGTACGATCTGTCGGCGGCGGGCGCATCGACCGTGGAGGTCCCCAGTTTCTGCATCGACGGCATGTGTATGATCTCGGTGTACAATGATGCGACCATAGGTGCCTTCGGGCCGGGGCTCTCCTGGCCGACCTACTACATGCAGCGCTCGATGGACGATAGCTGGATCGGCGGGCCGAACCTGAGTTTAGGGGGCGTCAGTTTCAGCGGCGGAGCGGGCGTCAACGGCGACAGATCCAGCGAGGCGGTCTTCACCGGCGGTACGACGATGGATGGCGGCTACGTGAGGGTGATCGACGACGGGGCATCGGAAAGATCGGCGGATCTGTGGACGATCGAGAGCATGCCGGACGAGCTTTTGACCGAGGCATCGCTCACCGTCTGCGCCATGCCGTCGTGCGTGCAACACGACGTCTCGGCGGAGGCCGAATGGGCGATCGAGGTCCCCGACTTCTGCATGGACGGGATGTGCACGGTCCTGATGTGGCACGATGCGACATTCGACGCGTTCGGGCCGGGGCTCTCCTGGCCGGTGACCTACAGGCAGAGCTCGACGGACAATAGCTGGATCGGCGGGCCGAACGTGTCTGTAGGGGGTGTCGGTTTCAGCGATGGAGCGGGCGTCAACGGCGACGCCGGTCGGGAGGACGTATTCTACGGTGGGCAGACGACCAAGGGCGGTTACATGAGGCTGACGGACGATGGTACGGTGGAGGACTCGGATGCGTTATGGACCATCGACTTCGCGCCGGACGAATTTCTGACCGAAGGGTCGATCTTCATCTGCCCTATGCCGTCGTGCGTGCAACACGACGTCTCTGTGGAGGCCGAATGGCCGATCGCGGTCCCGGAGTTCTGCATCGACGGGATGTGCTCTGTGTTGATGTGGCACGATGCGACCTTCGGCGCGTTCGGGCCGGGGCTCTCCTGGCCGACCTACTACCGGCAGCGCTCGACAGACGATAGTTGGATCGGCGGGCCGAGCCTGAGTTTAGGGGGCGTCAGTTTCAGCGGCGGAGCGGGCGTCAACGGCGACGTCAATGGGGAATCCATATTCCTCGGTGGGCAGACGGTTCAGGGCGGATATGCGAGCCTGTATGACGACGGCACGCCGGAAAGCTCGCGGCTTCTGTGGACCATCGACTTCTCACCAGACGACCTCTTGACCCAGGCGTCGTTCTATATCTGTCCGTGGTCGTGCACCGGAAGCCAGGTGCTCCTGTACAGGCTCTACCTGCCGCTGACGATAAGGGGGACATAGGCGGCAAGACCGCCACTGCGGCGGAAGAGGCGGGTAGCAAACCCGCCCTACAAGCCTTCATTCGCCGCCTCCTCTCCCAATCCACCACCCGAACCCACAACCCCCGCGCGACCAGCTTCCGACGAATGCGATTGATCGCATTTCCGATACCAGCCGGGCAATTCATTGCTCGGCTAGGCCAGGCCTACCACGTTCTTGTGCCCCTTCCCCTCTTCTGTGGTACGTGCTGCCCACGGGTCAACACCACGTTTGTGGTAACCCAACTACCTCTTTCTGGCGTTGTGGGACAGGCCGGTAGCGTATATCATGGAGAGCAGGAATTCCTGCGTGCAGGGGGTGGCGTAGGCCACCGGCACCTCCAGGCGACCCGAGGCCCCCGGACGCAAGATCCCCAGACGCGAGGTCTCCGTTCCCTCTGAACAAGGATTCGACCTCATCGAAACGATTGCCTGTCGATTGTCTGTCAGTTGTCTACCGATTGCCGGAAGAGATCGAGACTGCCCTGGATCGGCGAGGTTGTTCATATGCAGTGCGAAAGGAGGTGGTCGGTCCGAAAACAAGGCTGGGTACGGGTGCGGTATCACGGAATTGGAACTGCTCTCAAGGACAATCACGATCAACGTAGGAGGGAAGACGAATGAAAGCAAAGCGATTCACCATGCTTGTTCTGCTGGCGGTGCTGAGCCTGATGGCGACCCAGTGCGGCCCGGCTCCGACACCCGAGGTCATCATACAGACGGTCGAGGTCGAGAAAGAGGTCGTCACGACCGTCGAAGTCGAGGTCGTCCAGGAGGTTGAGGTCACGCCCGAGCCGCCGCCAGAACAGCCGGAGGGCACCCTGACGATGGGCCTCTCGACCTTCCCCAACTCGCTCGACATGCCCCTGGCGGCCGAGCGCAACGCCATCAACGCCTCCTGGCCGCTGTACGACAGCCTGATCTGGGTGGACGAAGAGGGCAACGTCGTCCCGGCCCTGGCGGAGAGTTGGGAGATCTCCGACGACGGCACCGAGTACACCTTCCACCTGCGGGAGGGCGTCACCTTCCACAATGGGGAGCCGCTGACGGCCGACGCGGTGGTCTACTCCTGGGAGCGTGGCTCCGGACCGGAGATGACCTACAACTACCACTGGCAGGAGGCCGAGTCGGTGGAGGCGGTGGACGAGTACACGGTCAAGATCAACACCGGCGAGCCCAAGCCGCTCTTCATGCGCATCATGGGGCTGCGCTGGGCCATTGTCCCGCCCGAGTACACCGAAGAGGTGGGGGACGAGGGCTTTGCCGAGCATCCGGTGGGCACCGGCCCCTTCAAGTTCGTGGAATGGGTCAAGGGCGACCGTATCGTCTACGAGGCCAACCTGGACTACTGGCAGGAAGGGGTCCCCAAGGTCAAGAACCTGATCTTCCGCCCGATCCCGGAGTCGGCCACCCGCGTGGCGGCCATCCAGACGGGAGAGGTGGACGTGGTGCAGCGATTGACGGCCGAGGAGGCCCAGGGCTTGCTGGGCCTGCCCGACGTCAAGGTGGTCCGCTACCCGACCGACCGCGTCTTCTACATCGCCTTCAACAACCTCACGACGGGGGAGGGGGAGCCGACGGAGGATCCCCTGGTGCGCCAGGCGATGAACTACGCCGTCGACGTGGACGCCATCGTCGACGCCCTGTTCAGCGGCTACGCGCGGCCCTCGACGGGCTACGTCACGCCGGCCAACTTTGGGTACGACGAGACGCTGGATCCGTACGGCTACGACCCGGACAAGGCGAAGGAGCTGCTGGCGGAGGCCGGCTATCCCAACGGCTTCTCCATGGGCTTCGCCTGCCCGTCCGGCGCGTACATCAACTTCGAGCAGGTGTGTGAGGCCGTGCAGGGCTACCTGGCCGACGTCGGTATCAATACCGATCTGGATCTGATGGAGTCCGGCCAGTACTGGGACCTGGAGGCCAACAAGGAGCTGCCGCCGCTGTTTGGCGACGGTTGGTCGGAGACGTCCGGCGAAGCGCTGCCCCGGCTGCGCGGCGCGCTGATGGGCTGGGACGCCAAGTACTCGGCCTGGTACGACGAGGATCTCGCCGCGCTGCTCGACGAGATCCAGGTGACGGTCAACGACGAGAAGCGGAAGGAGCTGTACGTCGAGCTGCAGCACTACATGCACGACAACCCGCCCTTCATCTACCTCTACGAACCGTTCACCTTCGAGGCGATCAACTTCCGCGTCCAGGACTACCACCCCCGCCCGGCCGAGGACTACTTCCTCAAGTATACGTGGGTGCTGGAGAAATAGGCCCTTCCTCATCTGCCTGCGACGCAGTTCCGGGAGGGCGCATCCAGCGCCCTCCCGTCAAGCGCTATATTTTGCTTCTGGGGGCGACTTGTCTTCAACGCTCTCAGCCCCCGTCTCGGGGGCGTCAAGACGGATCAATCCGCGCGCCAGAGACGTCCGTTCTTTGGGGGGTTGATTTAGGAGCCGAGAGAGGAGGGAGCTATGCAACGGTATTTTCTGGTCAAGATTGGCCAGTCCATCCTGCTTCTGTTTGGCGTGTTTCTCGTGGTTTTCATGATCGTCCGCATCACCGGCGACCCCGCGTCCCTGATGCTGTCGCGCGAAGCGACCCCGGAGCAGGTGGAGGCGTTTCGCGAGAAGATGGGCTTCAACCGCCCGCTCCTGGTCCAGTTCTTCGACTTTGCCTCCAAGGCCATCCTGGGCGACTTCGGCAACTCGCTCCACTTCAGGACGCCGGCGCTGCCGCTGGTGCTGGAGCGGCTGCCGGCCACCGTCCAGCTCGCGGCCGCCGGGCTGCTCATGGCCGTCGTGGTCGGCATCCCGCTGGGCCTGGTCGGCGGTTTTAACCCGGGCAGCGTCGTGGACTCCCTGGGACGCAGCCTGGCCCTCCTGGGACAGAGCATCCCCAACTTCTGGCTGGCGCTGATCCTGATCCTGTTCTTCGCCGTCCGGCTCGGTTGGTTCCCCTCCTTTGGCCGCGATGAGCTGAAGTCGGTGGTCCTGCCGGCCTTTGTGCTGGGCCTGCCCACCATGGGCCAGCTCGTGCGGCTGACCCGCTCGGCGGTGTTGGAGATCCGGGGGGAGGACTTCATCCGTACCGCCCACAGCAAGGGCCTGGAGCCGCGGACGATCTACGTGAAGCACGTGCTGCGGAACGTCGCCATTCCCCTGGTGAGCGTGGTCGGCATCCAGTTCGGCTATATGCTGGGTGGATCGATCATCATCGAGACGGTCTTCGCCTGGCCGGGTATGGGGCAGTTGCTTCAGCAAGCCATCGGTTGGCGGGACTACCCACTGATCCAGGCCGTCGCCGTCTTCACCAGCTTCGTCGTGCTGGGACTCAACCTGCTGACCGACGTGGCCTATGCTATGATTGATCCGAGGATTCGCTATGGCAACTAGAGAAACGACACCAGAACGAGGCGCTGATACGCTCTTGGACGTCGAGCGCACCTTCAGGGACCGCTTGGCGTACGTGGCACGGCTGTTCGCGCGCGACCGAAGCGGCGTCGCGGGGGCCGTCCTGTTCTTGATCGTGGTGATTGCCGCGCTGTTTGCCCCGCTGATCGCGCCGTACGATCCGCTGGAGCAGAACCTGCGCGATGCGAAGTTGCCGCCGGCCTGGTCCGCGGAGGGGGGCGCCGGCCACCTGTTCGGCACCGACAACCTGGGCCGGGATCTCTTCAGCCGCATCGTCCACGGGACGCGGGTCTCGCTGACCGTGGGCTTTTTCGGCGTGCTCATCGCCGGCACGCTGGGCCTGGTCTTCGGGGCCATCGCCGGCTACATCGGCGGCCGGGTGGACGCGTTCATCATGGGCGTCGTCAACCTCATCCTCTCCCTGCCGTACCTCCTGTTCGTCGTCGTCATCGCCGCCATCCTGGGCCGGAGCCTGCTGAACGTCATCCTGATCTTTGGCATCACCGACGCACCCATCTTTGCCCGCACGACGCGCGGGGAGGTGCTGCGCATCCGAAAGTCGGGCTACGTCGAGTCGGCCATCAGCGCCGGGGCGCGGTGGGGGCGCATCGTCTTTGACCACATCATCCCCAATCTCATCGGTCCGCTGATCACGCTGGGGACGTTCGAGATGTCGCGCATGATCTTCTACGAGGCGGGCCTGGGCTTCCTGGGCCTGAGCGTGCCGCCCAGCGTGCCGAGCTGGGGGAACATGCTGTCCGCCGGACGCAAGTACCTGACCAGCTCCCCCTGGATCGCCACGTTTCCGGGCCTGGCGATCGTGTTCACCTCGCTGGGGATGAACCTGCTGGGGGATTGGCTGCGCGACGTGCTCGACCCGCGCCTGCGGCGGGCCAGGTAGGGGGTGAGGCATGGCAAACGTGTTAGAAGTCCAAGACCTGGTGACCCGGTTCTACACGCTGGACGGCGTGGTCCACGCGGTGAACGGCGTCAGCTTCGATCTTGCGGAGGGCGAGACGCTGGGGATCGTGGGCGAGAGCGGCAGCGGAAAGAGCGTGACTATGATGTCGCTCTTGGGGCTGATCCCGATGCCGCCGGGCAAGGTGGAGGGTGGACAGGCCCTGTTCACCACCTCCGACGGCACGCGCGATCTGCTCCAGATGCCCGCGGACGCGCTGCGCGACGTGCGCGGCGGCCAGATCGGCTTCGTGTTCCAGGATCCCATCTCCACGTTGAACCCGATCTTGACCATCGGCGACCAGATCGCCGAGGTCCTGGTCCGCCACCAGGATATGAGCCACCAGGAGGCGCAGGAGCGGGCGCTCAGGCTGCTGGCCAGCGTGGGCATCCCCGACCCGGAGCTGCGCTACAAGGCCTTCCCCTTCCAGTTTTCGGGCGGCATGCGTCAGCGGGTGGTGATCGCCATCGCGATCGCCTGCACCCCCGAGATCGTGATCGCCGACGAGCCGACCACCGCGCTGGACGTCACCGTGCAGGCCCAGATCACGGACCTGTTCGGGCGGCTGCGGGAGGAGCTGGGGGTGGCCATCATCTGGATCACGCACGATCTGGGCGTCGTGGCCGGGCTGGCCGACCGGGTGCTGGTGATGTACGGCGGCCGGGTGGCCGAGATCGCGCTGGTGGATGACCTGTACGAGAACCCGCGACATCCCTACACGGTGGGCCTGCTGGGCGCCCTGCCCAGCCTGGAATCCAGGGAATCGAAACGGTTGGTCAGCATCCGGGGGGCGCCGCCGGACCTGTTGATACCGCTGGAGCACTGCCCGTTCGCCTGGCGCTGCGACTACGCCTTCGACCGCTGTTGGGAGGAGATACCGCCCCTGATTCCGGTCGGGGAGCGGCACCGATCCGCATGCTTCTACGATCTGGAGAAGGGAGGGCCACGCGATGTCTGAGAACGGTGTGATGCTACGGGTGGTCGATCTGAAGAAGCATTTTCCCATCACCGGTGGCTTTCTGGGCCGCCGGGTGGGGCTGGTCCGGGCCGTGGACGGCATCTCCTTTGAGATCACCAAGGGGGAGACCCTGGGATTGGTGGGCGAGAGCGGCTGTGGCAAGTCCACCACCGGCCGGGCCATCCTCCAGTTGCACAAACCCACAGCGGGACGCGTGTACCTGTGGGACACGGAGCTGACCCAGGCGAGCGGCGAGGAGCTGCGGGCGCTGCGGCCCAGGATGCAGATGATCTTTCAGGATCCCTACGCCTCGCTCAACCCGCGCCACTCGGTCGGGAAGATCGTGGGCGAGCCGCTGGTGATCCACAGGATGATGAAGAAGGGCAGCCGGGAGCTGGCGACCCGGGTGGCGGAGTTGCTGGAGCTGGTGGGCCTGGATCCGGTCTACGTGCGCCGTTTCCCGCACGAGTTTTCCGGCGGCCAGCGCCAGCGCATCGGCATCGCCCGGGCGCTTTCCGTGAATCCCGATTTCATCGTCTGCGACGAGCCCATCTCGGCGCTGGACGTGTCGATCCAGGCGCAGGTGGTGAATCTGATGCAGGATCTACAGGAACAACTGGGCGTCACCTACCTGTTCATCGCCCACGACCTGAGCATGGTCAAGCACATCTCGCACCGCATCGCCGTCATGTACCTGGGCAAGATCATGGAGCTGACGGACCGGAACACACTGTTTGACGATCCATTGCATCCGTATACCCAATCGCTGAACTCGGCCGTGCCGGTGCCCAACCCGAAGTTGGAGCGGCGGCGGCGGCGGTTCATCCTCAAGGGGGAGCCGCCCAGCCCGGCCAACCCGCCCTCCGGCTGCGTGTTCCATCCCCGCTGTCCGTTGGCCGTGGGGGAGTGCATCAAAGTGGTGCCCGAGTTCCGTGAGATCCGCCCCGGCCACTTCGTGGCCTGCCACCTGGCCGACGAAGAGGGCAGCAGCCGAATTCCCGCGGGCACCGTCCTGGCGTCCGAACTAGAGTAGTGGAGGTGATGCGTATGGAGTTCCCCCTGGACGCTGACGTGCACTGCAGCGATGGTCGCTGCGGTCGGTCTACCTACGTGATCCTGAATCCCGCGACCGAGGAGGTCACGCACCTGGTGGTGCAAGAAAAGCGCCCCTCGCGCATCGAGCGCCTGGTGCCGGCCCAGCTCGTCGCCAACACGGCCGCGGAAGTGGTGTTGTTGAATTGCACGCGGGAGGAATTTGCCAACCTGGAACCCTTCAACCAGACCGAGTTCGTCTACACCGATCTGCCCCATCATGCCCGGGACCCCAGCCTGACGCTCCTGTGGCCCTACGTCGTCCCGACGAAGCGGGTTGTCGACCAGAGGATCCGGGCCATCCCACCCGGCGACCTGGCCGTTCGCCGGGGCGCCCAGGTGCGAGCCACCGACGGGCGCGTCGGCACCGTCGACGAGTTTGTGGTCGATCCGGACAGCGGGCACATCACCCACCTGGGCATGCGAGAGGGTCACGTGTGGGGAGACCGGTACGTGTGCATTCCGGTGGCCGAGATCGATCACATCGAGGAACGGGTCGTCCACCTGAAGATCGACAGGAATGCCATTGCGGCGCTGCCGTCCATTCCGGTGAAACGGTGGGGAAAGTAGGGGCGCGGTCTCCGCGCCCTTCTTGGTCCATAGGAGCCGACAACGATGCCTGAATCCTTCTCCGTGGATATCGCCGATGGCGTCAAATTGATCAAGAACGTCTTGATCCCGATGCGCGACGGGGTGCGGCTGGCGGCCGATCTCTACCTGCCCGGCGACGCAGATCCCGACGCCCGACTCCCCGTCGTGATGGAGTACACGCCCTATCGCAAGGACGACGTCGACCTGGAGAGCCGGGCGTTCTATCTGGCCCTGCCACGCCACGGGTACGTCGTCGCCCGCGTCGACATCCGGGGCACCGGTGCTTCCGAGGGCATCAGCACCGACGAATACACCCTGCAGGAGCAGCGCGACGGATACGACGCCGTCGAATGGATCGCCGCGCAGCCCTGGTGCGACGGCCAGGTGAACATGATGGGCATCTCGTACGGTGGCTTCACCGCCCTGCAGGTGGCCTCGCACCATCCGCCGCATCTGACCAGCATCATCCCCATCGACTTCACCGACGACCGGTACACCGACGATTGTCACTACCGGGGCGGCTTGATGCGCCTGTACTACGACGTCGCCCACTATGGGGGGCAGATGGTGGCGCGAAACGCGCTGCCGCCCGACCCGCAGGGGCTGGGGGCCGAGTGGGCGCGGGTGTGGGAGCAGCACCTGGCGCACAACGAGCCCTATTTGCTCCAGTGGTACCGGCACCAGACCGACGGCGAGTACTGGCGGTGTGGATCGGTGGTCGACGCCCCCGAGCGCATCCGCTGCCCGGCCTTTCTCATCGGGGGCTGGCGCGATGGATACCCCAACCCGCCCCTGCGCCTATACCGGGCGCTGTCCGGGCCGCGCAAGGTGCTGATTGGGCCGTGGAACCACGCCCTGCCAGACGTGGCTGTCCCCGGTCCGCGCATTGACTATCTGCACGAGGTCATCCGCTGGCTGGATCACCATTGCAAAGGGCAGGACACTGGCATAATGGACGAGCCGCCGGTGGTCGTCTACATGCAGCGTGCGGACGGTTCCCCGCCGCATCAGCCGCTGGATGCGGATCGGCTCGACACTACCGGTGCGTGGCGGGCGGAGACCGGCTGGCCGCCGCCCGGCGCGGATGATCGGACCCTGTACCTGGGCGATGGGGGTTCCCTGGACGAGCGCCCGCCGGCCGCCGAGCGCGCCGATGCCTACGCGTACCATCCCACCGTCGGCGTGACCGCGGGGCTGTGGTCCGGTGGCGTCCCGTTCGGGTTGCCCGGCGACCAGCGGCCCGACGAGGCCTTTTCGCTGGTCTACACCACGCGCCCGCTGAGCGAGGATCTGCACGTCCTGGGCTGGCCGCGCGCGGTGCTCCACGTCTCCTCGTCGGCCTCGGTGATGGGCTTTGCCGCCAGCCTGTGTGACGTGGCGCCGGATGGCACGTCGCACCTGGTGGCCAAGGGGATGTTGAACGGGACGCGGCGCGATTCGTTCTCCGATAGCCGACCTCTGACGCCTGAGGAGAGCTACGAACTTGATATCCCTATTGACTGCACGGGATGGGTGTTTGCCAGGGGGCACGCCGTCCGGCTGAACGTGGCCAGCGCGGACTGGCCCAACGTGTGGCCCACGGCGGAGCTGGCGACGAACCACGCGTACCGGGGAGGCGGGCGGCCCTCCCGGTTGATCCTGCCCACCGTCCCGGCGCAGGGCAGCGCGCCGCCGCCGCCCTTCCGCCCCTCAGCCAGGACGGTTCGCAGGCGCTCGGAGGCGGTCTGTCCACCCACGTGGCGGGTCACCCACGACCTGCTCACCGGCCGGCAGGCGGTGGAACTCGGTTTTCGCTCCAGTTGGCGCCTCCAGACCGGGGCCGTCGTCGAGCGGGAATCCCGCTCCGATTTCGAGGTGCACCCGGCCGATCCGGCCCACGCCAGTGCGCGGGGGCGCCACGTCTATCAGATCGCGCGTTCGGGTCGCGTGACGCGGGCCTGCGCGGAGGTGGTGGTGCAGGGCACGGCCTCCCACTTCCACGTCACCATCGATCTGGAGGTGCGGGTCAACGACGCGCTCCATTTCACGCGACGCTGGGTGGAATCGGTGCCCCGCCGCGGGCTGTGAGACCGTGTGAGTCACCCCTGGGGCAACTCGTTTCCCAAGCTCCCAGCCCCCGTCCCGGGGCGCACTTCGGACCGCGGGCATCCTGCCCGCCAGCCCCCGTCCCGGGGCGCACTTCGGACCGCGGGCATCCTGCCCGCCAGCCCCCGTCCCGGGGCGCACTTCGGA
>Ga0180438_10004264_pt1 | contig 20726 bp, 16 predicted proteins | sample SS_ome_12_FD_132455 | JGI IMG/M metagenome (GOLD analysis project Ga0180438, IMG submission 132455) | Hypersaline lake sediment archaeal communities from the Salton Sea, California, USA - SS_3_D_2 metaG | ecosystem: Environmental > Aquatic > Non-marine Saline and Alkaline > Hypersaline >... | reverse complement strand
TCTTATGTCGGGTTCTTTTCCGAAATAGCCGCCGAGTATGAAATGTATGTCGTCGGCGGCAGCGTCTATCTGTACGATGAAGACCTGGACGACGTGCGCAACGTCTGCTACGTGTTCGACGCTCGCGGCGAGATCGTTGGCTCCCAGGAAAAGCTGATTCTGACTCAGCAAGACGAGGGGCTGTGCTCCCCCGGCGACCGCGTAGCCGTCTTGCCAACAGAGTTAGGTCGCCTGGGCGTGATCATTGGCAGCGATGCCCTGCTGCCCGAGCCGGCCCGTGCGCTGGCGGTAAAGGGCGCACAACTGCTGGTCGCCCCGGCCGCCTGTTCGGGGCCGGTGCTGCACCGGCAGGTGCGCCAGGCTTTTCACGCCCGGGTGCAGGAGAACCAGCTTTTCGGCGCGATTAGCTTTCTGGTGGGTCCAAACAATCTGGGAGCAGGCCGGTATGCCGGCCGGTCGGCGGTGTTGGCGCCGATCGAGTTGGCGAGTCAGCGCTCTGGCGTGCTTCAGGAGGTGGGCACGGCCAGCGTGGCGAGCTTTGTCGCCGCTGAGTGTGACCTGGATGCCTTGCACGATGTGTGGGACACAGCCGATCCACCCCTGCGCCACAGGATGCCTCTCGCCTGTGGCCCGCTGCTGGCTGGTTTCTACGAGGCTGGGGTGACGGTGTCTCAGGGTTACGAGATGCTGGAGACGGCGCCCGGTGAAGCACTCCCCGCGCTGCCACTGGAAGCGGCTGCCCCGGGCGAGCCGGTACAGGCGGCACGTGAGGAAGGGACGGGGGGCGCGATCGAGGTCCCGTCCACCGAGGGGGTGCCGGAGGAGCCGCTGGCGGAGGAATCGCCGGATGCCTCGCAGAGTTGGCCCTTTGAGTCTCGTTGACGTGTGCTTATCCAGACATCATAGACTCGTGCTTGGACGCCCACGATCGGGGCCAGCGGGTTACCATTTATCGCTGAGGCCGTTGATGTAGTGCGGCGGCTCTGGGTACTTGCCTTGCGTTCAGAACCCTGGTGTACACTGCCTCCCATGTCACTGATCCGCAGAGCCATGCTGATGCTGGTTCGCCTCGTGGAACATCCCCCCTGGTGACAATTTGAGCACGGGCCACGACTGTGTGCGGTGGATCGACAAGTGGATCGAGATCGCCGGTTCTAGCCCTGATCTCAAGACGGGCGTCGAGGCCTACCTGAAGGCAGCCGGGCGCATGGTCGAGGTTGGGCCGCGTATATCACCGTGTACGATTGGGTAGACATTGATCTGCTCGCTGAAGACTTATATGAGATGAACGTCTGGTTTGCTTTGACCTGGAACGCCGGCGAGTGGTGGCTCAAGAAACAGTCCGCCGCGTTGGCTGATGTAAGGATTATTTCCATCGAGGAGAAAAAAAGATGACCCATCGCAAGGTGCGTTCATACAGGGACGCACTGGACTATCTTTACAGCTTTACCGACTATGAAAAAGAGACGTCCTATCTTTACTCCCCCGAGAGATTTGATCTGCGTCGAGTTCAAAGCCTCTTGGAACGGCTGGGCAACCCCCACCACCGTTTCCAAAGTCTCCACATCGCTGGAACAAAGGGAAAGGGGTCCACAGCCGCCATGATGGCTTCGGTCTTGACCGCTGCTGGATTTCGTACCGGGCTCTATACGTCGCCGCATTTGCACACTTTTTGCGAGCGAATTCGCATTGGCTCGCAGCTGATCGCCCGCGAAAAAGTGACACAGTTGGTGCGCGAAATAGCCCCTGCCGTTGAGGATATCCCCGAGTTGACGACCTTTGAGATTATCACCGCTTTGGGTTTCTTGCACTTTGCGCGCGAAGGAACCGAGTTCGCTGTCGTCGAGGTGGGACTGGGGGGACGTCTGGATGCGACCAACGTGATCGAACCGCGCGTCGCTGTGATCACCTCTCTGAGCCTGGATCACACGCAGATTCTGGGTGATACACTCGCGGCCATTGCCCGTGAAAAGGCTGGCATCGTCAAGCCAGGTGTGCCACTGATCTGTGCTCCGCAGCTTCCAGAAGCCCAGTCTGTCATCGAGGTGACGTGCCGCGAGCGTCACGCTCCGCTGACGGCTGTCGGCCGTGATTGGACCTGGGAGCCCGGTGAGATATCCCTCGACGGCCAGACGGTTCGTGTTGCTTCCGATCTACAAGGCAGTGGCGATCTCTGTCAGCAGCCCTATCGTTTGTCGTTGTTGGGCCGCCATCAACAGCTTAACGCAACGGTATCCATTGCCGCGCTGCACGCCTTGCGCAACCAGGGGATAGCGATGTGTGTAGATCACGTGTCCGAGGGGCTGGCTCGTGTTGAGTGGCCGGCTCGTTTTGAAGTGCTCAGTCGTTCCCCCGCGCTGGTGGTGGATGGGGCTCATAATGCTGACTCGGCTCTGCGGTTGCGCCAGGCGTTGGCCGACTATTTTCCAGGGCACGACGTCACGCTCATCTTTGGCGTTTCGGCAGACAAGGACAGTGCCGGTATGCTGCGCGAGTTGTTGCCTGTGGCCCGGCATGTCATTGTCACGCGGGCAAACCATCCACGCTCCCTGTCTACCCAAGATCTCTTGTCTGTGGTGACCAAACTGGAGCGGCGGGCTTGTGTCGCGGAGGATGCCGAACGGGCGTTAGACGTGGCCCTTGAACTGAGCGCACCAGGCAGTCTGATCTGCGCCACGGGATCGCTGTTCGTCGCCGGGGACGTCCGCCGGGCCTGGATGCGGCGCAATGGCCTGGATAACCCGTCCATGTCCGATGATGAGTAAAAGTCTGATGTTGGTCAATCATTCGTCAAAAGCTGCAGGAGGAAAAGCTCGCCATGAAACAGCCCCGATTCCTGGCCATCATTGCTCTGCTTGTCCTGTTGCCTGGGACGGTCACTGCTGGCTGCCAGTCGCGAACTGAAGGCAGGCTGGTCTATGGTCTCACACTGGCCCCCTCGGGTATCGATCCTCACGTCAATGCCTCCTCTGAACTTGGCATTCCGCTCACCAGCGTCTATGACCCCTTGGTTTGGCGGTCTCCGACCGGTGAGTTTGTGCCTGGCCTGGCAAGGTCGTGGGAAGTTTCTGAGGATGGCACAGAATACACCTTTCACCTACGGCGCGATGTGACGTTTCACGATGGTACGCCGTTTGACGCCGACGCCGTTCGGGCCAACTTTGAGCGCATCGTCAACCCGGAGACCAAGTCTCAGAAGGCTGCGTTCATGATCGGGCCGTACGAGGGCTGTGAGATCGTAGATGCGCACACCGTCAAGGTTCGCCTGTCAGAGCCGTTTGCGCCCTTTCTCGATTCGTTGAGCCAGGTGTACGTGGGAATGGCCTCACCGGCAGCGCTGGAGAAATGGGGTGCTGACTATCAGTTTCACCAGGTGGGTACAGGACCGTTTATTTTCATAGAGTACGTGCCCCAGGATCACCTCATCCTCGGCCGCAACCCTGATTACAAATGGGGGCCGTCCTTCTTCCAACACGAGGGACCGGCTTACCTGGAAGAGATCGAGTTTCGGTTCTACGTCGAGCCCGCCACGCGCGTGCCAGCCCTGGAAGCGGGGGACGTGCACGTCGTGGGCGAGGTTCCTCCCCAGGACGTTGCCCGGCTGAGGGCCGATGGTCGCTTTGACGTCATGCAAGTGGCTATCCCTGGCACGCCGCTGGCCTTCTTTATGAACAGCGAACGCCCTCCCACCGACGAATTGTCCGTACGCCAGGCTATTCTGTATGCCTTGGACCGACCGGCCATCGTGCAAACCGTCTTTATGGGGACATCGCCCGTGGCCGATGGGCCACTTTGCGCCAACACGCAGGGGTATTCCTCTGCCGTCAGAGGACTGTACCCTCACGATCCCGATCGGGCCGTCGAGTTGTTGCAGCAGGCAGGATGGCGTGACGGCGATGGAGATGGCATCCGCGAGAAGGATGACCAGCCGCTCATCCTCGAGACCTATCTGATGGGCTGGGGATACGTTCCTGAGGTCGCTCAAATCATGCAGGAGCAGCTCAGAGCGGTGGGCATAGAGATGCAATCGAGCATCGTGGCTTACCCCGCTGCCCTGGAGGCAGGGCGCGGAGGCAAACACCATCTCATTCCCTTTACCCTATCCAGCAGCGATCCGGACATCCTGCGCACTTTTTTCGAGTCGGGAAACGCCGACGCTGGCTTTAACTGGGCCAAAGTCCGTGAGCCCCGCATTGACGCGTTGCTCGCCCAGGGACTCGGCACCATGGATGCCGCCGCGCGCGAGGCCATCTATGCCGAAATTCAACAGCGGGTCATGGAGCAAGCGCTGATCGTCCCCATCCGAGACTATGTCAACCTCAATGGGGTGAACACCCAGGTTCGAGGGCTGCGCTTCGATGCTCGCGGGTGGTTCCCCTGGCTGTACGATGTGCAGCTGGGTGATTAGAAAACGCGATCGCGCTTCCCATACGGCACAGCACCTAATTGACTGACAAATCTCTTGGGACGCAGATTTTCGCAGATAAAGTAAGACCAAAATCAGCGTCCATCAGAGTTAATCTGCGTCCCATGTCTTGCTCTCAGGGCCAACCCAGGGTTTTGCCAGTCAACCAGGGCACAGCACTCTGGAGAGCGCGGTTACTCGGGCTAGATGTTTCCAGGTAGATGATCGCTTACATTGGCAAGCGGCTGTTAATGTCTATACCGGTTGTGTGGGGCGTCGTGACGCTAGCCTTTCTGTCCGTTCACCTGCTCCCCGGTGACCCGGCCGAGGTGATGTTGTCTCAATGGGGAGGCTCGGCAGCGAACATTGCCCAGTTGCGAAGGGAGTTGGGTCTGGATCAATCGTTTGGGGGGCAATACGTCCGTTATTGGGCCGCACTGTTGCGTGGAGATTTGGGGCGGTCTCTTTTCACCAATATACCCGTCGCCCGGAGCATTATGGACTATTTGCCGGACACTATCGAGCTGGCTACGGCAGCGATAGTGATGGCGACCGTTTGGGGCGTTTCGCTGGGTGTGCTGGCTGCTACGACATCTCGACCCTGGATCGACATTGTGTGCATGACGGTTTCGGCTATCGGTGTGTCCATGCCGGTTTTCTGGTCTGGGCTGCTTCTGATCCTCCTCTTCAGTTCGATCCTACACTGGCTGCCTGCATCTGGACAAGGTGGATTGCAGCACCTCATTCTGCCGGCGTCGGCGCTGGGTTTCGCCTCGACGGGTGCCATCGCTCAGGTGATCCGCAATAGCATGCTCGACATATTGGGTCAGGGATACATTACTGTTGCGCGCGCCAAGGGACTGACCCCACGCGAGGTGATCACCGGACACGTGCTCAGGAACACGCTTATCTCTGGCATGACTGTCATCGGTCTGCAGTTTGGCTATCTATTGGCCGGCACAGTGATCACTGAGACAGTGTTCTCCCGCCAGGGCCTGGGGCGGCTCCTGGTGGACGCCATTCTGTGGAAGGATTTTCCCATTGTCCAGGGAGCCATCTTGGTGATTGCACTGATGTACATCTCGATCAACCTCTTGACGGACGTCGTTTACGCCGTCATAGATCCGCGTATCCGCTATGAGTGAGTGATGAAAGCCCGACTTCCCCTTCGGACGGTGGTCGGTTGTGTGGGATTGATGTTGCTGGTGACCGTGGCCCTGGGGGCACCCCTCCTTGCACCGCACGATCCTCTGGCCATGCGCCTGGAAGACCAGCTACAGCCACCTAACGGCATCCACTGGCTGGGCACCGATCTGTTTGGTCGTGACGTTTTCACCCGCGTGCTCTATGGTGGCCGTGTCTCACTGCGAGTGGGCATCGTATCCGTAGGCATTGCTCTGCTGCCCGGCCTCATCATCGGATCGTTGGCCGGATTCTATCGTCGGATGCTCGATGCGTTGCTCATGCGTTTCATCGACACGATGCTGGCTTTTCCTGGTCTATTGCTGGCTCTCAGTATCATCGCGGTGTTGGGCCCGGGTCTGACTCATGCCATGATCGCTATCGGGCTTGCCGGTGTGCCTCGTTACGCCCGGCTGGTGCGGGCCAGCGTGCTGGCTGTGCGGGAGATGAGCTTTGTCGAAGCGGCTATCGCCACGGGCTGCAAAAACGGGCACATTATCTTGCGCCATATTCTACCCAACATCCTTGGCCCAGTCGTCGCCCTGACAGCACTAGACGTGGGGATGGCTATTCTCAACGCTTCGGGGCTGAGTTTCTTGGGTTTGGGCGCGCAGCCGCCCGAGCCCGAGTGGGGCCTCATGCTCAGCGAAGGCCGGGGCTATCTGCTTCAAGCGCCGTGGATGATGTTAGCTCCGGGTTTGATGATTTTCGTGACGGTATTAACCATCAATCTTTTTGGTGATGGCTTGCGGGATGTACTGGATCCGTACGCGGCGGAACAGGCTGGGGCCCCTTGAGCGCTGTGAACCTTCACTTGTTGCTGGGGGTATCTATACAGGCGGTCATCACTCTATTTTTGACAACTCTGTTTGTTCATGTTATAATGAAACTCTCAATTTAGGATCAGTTGTCTTTCACCCGCATTGTAAGGAGCAGCTTCTTTGTGGTGACCGACAAATTCCTGAAGTGCCTCACAATTTTCCAGTCCCACTTTTCCTGCACACCGCACCAAGAGCTTTGCCCGCCAGTTCTGGGAGCTCTCTGAAGCAGTCACCCTTTGTCATCGGTAGTTGTTTCATGCTGTGGTCATATCCATTGTCTGTAGCAAGTCAAAGGCCCCGAGCGTTGGAGCGTTACGTTTGGAGAGGAGGTGATGCCGACCCGTTCAGATCGTTCGGCGCTGGTCAGGATGACCAGATATCTATCGACATTCCATTCAACACTCTCAATTAGGAGGAGAATCTGATGAAGCACAAAGTTTGGTCCATCGCGATCGGGCTACTGGTGGTAGCGTCGATGGTGTTGTCGGCGTGTGCGACGCCGACGCCTCAAGTCGTCGAGAAGGTCGTGACCCAGGTTGTCAAAGAGACGGTCAAAGAGACGGTCATCGTCGAGGGCACGCCGCAGGTCATTGAGAAGGAAGTGACCAAGATCGTGGAGGTGGAGAAAGAGGTGGAGAAGGTCGTCACGGCAACGCCTCTGCCGCCTGGCGCGGACAAGCAGGGCGGCACGCTGGTCCTGGGCTTTTACCAGGAGCCGGAGCTGCTGAACTCGCTCATCCGCACTCAGACAGTGGCGAGTTGGGCCGGCGACTTCTTGGAGAGCGGGCTCGTGGTAGCCTCGCCCGAGGGCAAGTACTATGCTGAGCTGGCCAAGGAAGTGCCCACGGTGCAGAACGGGGGTGTCTCGGACGATGGCCTGACCATCACGTACAACTTGAAAGAGGGCATCCTGTGGGAGGACGGCGACGAGTTCACCTGCGACGACGTCAAGTTTAGCTGGGAAGTGATCATGCACCCCGAGAGCGGCGCGGTGAGCACCACCGGCTTCCAGGATATCGAATCGGTCACCTGCGAGGATGACTATACCATGGTGGTCAAGTTCGCAAACTTTTACGCGCCGTACCTGATGCTCTTCGACGACGATATTCTCCCGAGCCATCTCGGGCTTGACCCGGCCACGATGCAGGAGTGGGAGTACAACCGCCAGCCCCTCAGCTTGGGTCCCTACAAGCTGGAGGAGTGGGTCTCCGGCGACCATATGACGCTCGTCCGCAACGAGAACTTTTGGTTGTGGGAGAGCGAGGGCAAGCCCTATGTGGATACGGTCATCATGCGCTGGATCGAGAGCCGCGAGGTGGGCAAGCAACTCATCCAGACCGGCGAACTCGACTTTGTGTGGGACCTGATCGAGGCTGACATCCCCGAGGCCGAGACCTGGGAGGGCGTCGTCGTCAGCTCCCCGCCCAGCACCGGCACCGAGCGACTGTTGCTCAACCTGGTCGATCCGGAGCTGGATGCCCCCTGTCCCGACTGGCTGCGCGAGAACCCGTCGCCGCACTGGGCGCTGGGCGATCCCAAGGTCCGCGAGGCGATCGAGGTGGGCATTGACAAGCAAACGATCGTCGACAAGCTGCTGTACGGCCTGGCAACGGTCGGTACCACAGAGTTGAACCTGGGCTGGGGTGCGCCGACCATCCCGGAGAGCGAGTACAGCCCAGACAAGGCCATGGCCTTGCTCGAAGAGGCTGGCTGGACCGACTCGGACGGCGACGGCGTTCGCGAGTGCAACGGCTGCCCGTATGCTGAAGCAGGCAAGGTGCTAAAGCTCAAGATCCAGACCACCTCGGGCAACGCGCTGCGCGAGCAGTGCGAGCAGGTGATCATGGAGATGCTGGCCGAGGTTGGTATCGAGCTGTACATCGAGAACGTGCCCAGCTCAGAGTTGTTCGGTAGCTACGCCGCCGGTGCCTTCCGCAAGCACGGCCAGTTCGACATCTTGATGTACACCACCTCATACGGCACCGACCCGCACAGTCAGATGGACGGCTACTATGCGTCGTACAACACACCCTGCGACGATAACTCGGGCCAGGGCTACAACTATGCCCGCTGGCTCGACGATGAATTTGATGCGCAGATGGCGATCGCCGGTTCCAACCCCGACCTGGAGGTGCGCAAAGCGGCCTATCAGAAGGGATCCGAGCGCATCGCCGAAGGCCGGCCTCACATCTATCTCTATGACCGGGCGGACATCGACCTGCTGCGTGAGGATTTCAAGGGTTACGTGGCCAATATCTGGACTTCAACCGGATCGTGGAACGCTGAAGAGTGGTACATCGAAAAGTAGGTCGCGACGTTAATTAGTCAGTTGGCGGGCGGTCACTGACCGCCCGCCAGTCCTTATATCTCGGAGAGGCATTGCCTATGACACGGTATCTGATTCGCCGCATCCTGCAAGCTGCACCGGTCTTGCTGTTCATCAGTGTAGCCGTGTATGGCCTGATCATCATTAGCCCTATCGACCCGATGTCCATCTATGAAGACAACCCGGATATCACTCCGGAAGACATGGCCATGTTAGAGTATCGGTTGGGTCTGCGCCAGCCGGCTTTTCTGAACTTTCGAGGAAGCTCAGGCACGGTCCGGGTGGCGCAGGTGGACTTGTACAACAAAGCAGAGGCATCAGGCGGCACGGAGCCAATCAAGGTGGGAGAGTTGTCCAGTGGCACCAGAGTGGCTATCGTTGACGGCGAGAAGAACGCGTCTGGCGATTGGGTCAAGGTGCTCCATGTGGCGGAACGGGTGACCGGTTGGACGCAGCGCGAGAATCTGTCTGCTCGCATCAATCCTTTGGACAGTCGCTATTTCAAGTGGTTGTTTGCCATCGTACAGGGCGACTTTGGCCGGTCTAACGTGGAACGCCGCCCGTCACTGGAGATGATCCTGGAGCGCTTGCCCAATACGATCAAGTTGATGAGCATTGCCTTTGTGGGGCAGTTATTAATCGCCATTCCGATTGGTATCTACTCGGCCATCAGGCAGTATTCCCTTTTTGACCATTTTTTCACCGTGTTTGCCTACATGGGCCGCTCCATTCCCATTTTTTGGTTCGGGTTGATTTTAATCATTGTTTTTCATTCTACTCTCAACTGGCCTTCCTGGGCGGGAGAGGCCCTGGCAGGCAAGCCGCTCTTCCCGGGCAGCGGCATGTACGACGTCCGTCTTGAACGCCGGCTGGGCTACGTGCCCTGGTGGGATTATGTGTACCACCTGATCTTGCCGGTGACGATGTTGAGCATCTTTGGTGCGGCAAGGTACATGCGCTATATGCGGGCCAGCATGTTGGAGATCATTCACCAGGATTACATCCGCACCGCGCGGGCCAAGGGTCTGAAAGAGCGAGTCGTTCTCTATGGCCACGCGCTCAAGAACGCAGCCATCCCATTGGTGACCATTCTGGCCCTCGATATGCCGGCTCTCTTTGGCGGTGCCTTGTTCACCGAGACGATCTTTAGCTGGCCAGGGATGGGCAAGCTGTTCTTCCGTTCTGCCCAGCGGGTGGACTATTCCGTGCTGATGGGCATTGTCATGATCAACGCCACGCTGATCGTCGCCTTCAACCTGGTGGCCGACGTTGTCTATGCCTTTCTCGATCCTCGGATAAGGTACGATTGAGGCCAAAAGGTATGGCGTATTGCGTGTTCCGTTACGCACCAGGCAACACGCATGACGTGAAGGAGTGTGCTTATGTCTGATTCAGAAGCTGTGCGACCCCAGAGAGAAGTAGTGACCGGGACCAGAGAAGAGAGGGTGGGGAGATTGGCAGAGGCCATGCGTCCTGAGGACATGGGGCTGGGGTATCGCGAAGAGCAAACCATGACCCAGTTGGTGTGGCGTGCCTTTCGCCGCCACAAACCGGCCATGATCGGCTCAGCTATCGTTCTCTTATTTGCCCTCTCGGCCATCTTGGCCCCTTTCCTGTCGTCCTACGACCCGGAGAAAACCGACCTGGACAGGATGTTGCAGCCACCGTCCGTCCAGCACATCATGGGCACCGACGAGTTGGGACGCGACCTGTTGACGCGCATCTTTTATGGCGGGCGGGTGTCGTTGAGCATTGGCGTCATGGCGATGGCGCTGGCGGTCACCGTCGGCGCTGTCATCGGCGGCCTGGCCGGCTTTTACGGCGGCTGGGTGGACAACGTCTTGATGCGCTTCGTAGACGTGATGCTGGCTTTTCCTAGCTTGTTCGTCTTGATCATCCTGGCCCTGGCGCTGCGCGATCTGCCGATTGAGGCGTTGCGGGGCACGGCCTTTGCCAGTGTGTTCTCCATCGTCCTGGTCATCGCTGTGTTGGCCTGGATGCAGGTGGCCCGTTTGGTGCGGGCTTCTTTCCTCGCGCTCAAGGAAAAAGAGTTCATCGAGGCGGCACGCTGCGCCGGCGTGCCGAACTTGCGCATCATGCTCCGCCACCTGCTGCCCAACGCCATGAGTCCGATCATCGTGGCGGCGACGTTCCGCGTGGCGACGTCCATCATCACCGAGTCGGGTCTCAGCTACTTGGGCTTTGGCGTGCAGCCACCCACGCCCACCTGGGGCAACATGCTCAAGAATGCCCAGGATCAGATGACGCGCGCCCCCTGGACGGCCATCTTTCCAGGGCTGATGATCTTTGTCGCCGTGGTCGCCATCAACTTTGTCGGCGATGGCTTGCGGGATGCGCTGGATCCATATAAAGTGGAGTAGTCGGTCATGTATTCAAGAGCCGAAGGGTTTTCTGAAACCCTTCGTGTCTTTATGGGCGACAAGGTTGTCGGCCCGTCCTGGTGTGCGTGTCCAGAGGGGCAGGCCGTGGGGCCTGCCTTTTGTTTCTATAGATGAAAAACAGGGAGGGAATGGTTGATGGCAGACAAGGCTTTGGTTTTACCTGACATGACCTGGCCCGAGGCAAAGGAAGCGCTGGCCCAGGCCCAGGTCGCCCTGGTGCCGGTGGGCTCGTTCGAGCAGCATGGTCCACACGGCACGTTCGAAGTGGACACCGGGCGGGCTTATGGCTTTGGCAAGCTGTTGGCCGCCCGCATGGTCCCCCAGGCCGTGCTGGCACCGGCGGTCAACATCGGTGTGTCGTACCACCACATGAACTTCCCCGGCACGATCACCTTACGGCCCGAGACCCTAATCGGCGTGGTCTATGACGTGGTGTGGAGCCTCCACCAGCACGGCATCTCAAAATTCTTGATCTTGAACGGCCACGGAGGCAACATCCCTTCGCTGGGCGTGCTCATCGTCAAGCTGCGTGAAGAGTTGGGGGTCAAGGTGGCATGGACGAGTTTTACCTCTCTGGCCCAGGAGGTGATCCGGAAGCGGGTCACGTCCGAATCAAAAGGGCACTCGTGCGAAGGAGAGATGTCGCAGGCGATGGTTCTGGCGCCGCACACGGTGCGGCAGGAAGCCTTTGCGCCCGGTGAGTTCAAGGGCTATCCCTACCGGCACCTGGGGGAGGGGTTCAACCTGGCTTACGCTTATCGTTTCGACGAGATCACGGCCAATGGCGCGCTGGGCGATGCCAGGCTGGCGAGCGAGGCGTTGGGCCAAGAGATCATTGAGACGGCTTTGAACTATGTCGTAGAGTTCTTGCACGATTTCATCGCACAGGAGGAGTGAGGATGAGCGACGTTGAGGGACTGAAGCAGCGCGTCACGGCTGAGGTAGACGCGCGGCGCGAGGAGTTGATTCGACTTGCCGACACGATCCACGCCAATCCAGAGATCGCATTCCAAGAGTTCGAGTCGGCGGCGCTGTTGAGCCGCACGTTGGAGGAGAATTGTTTTGCCGTGGAGCGGGGCGTGGCGAATCTGGAGACAGCCTTTGTGGCCACCTTGCGCGGCCAGGCTGGCGGTCCCACGGTGGCTTTCCTGGCCGAGTACGACGCGCTGGCGGGCCTGGGCCACGCCTGTGGGCACAATCTCATCGGCACGGCAGCCGTCGGTGCGGGGCTGGCCATGAAAGCCGTTTTGTCCGAGCTGGCGGGCACGATGCAGGTCATCGGCACACCGGCGGAGGAAGGTGGTGGTGGCAAGGCGTACATCGTGGATGCCAGCCTATTCGATGGCGTAGACGCGGCGATGATGGTACACCCGTCGGACAGAAACATGACGGGTCGTACGTCGCTGGCCAGCTACAAGATCAAGATCGAGTTCTTTGGCAAGCCAGCCCACGCAGCGGCCAGGCCGGACGAGGGCATCAATGCCCTGGATGCCATGGTCATGACCTACAACGGGGTCAACGCGCTGCGGCAACATCTGCGCGACGACGCTCGCATCCACGGCGTCATCACCCACGGCGGCGATGCCCCCAACATCGTGCCCAAGTACACGGCGGCCAGGTTCTACGTCCGGGCTGCGGACACGCCCTATACGACCCAAGTCATGGAAAAGTTTCGAGCCTGCGCGGAGGGCGCTGCGCGGGCCACCGGTGCACGCCTGGAGTTCGGGGAATATGCTCCGCGCTACGATAGCATGATGCCGAACCCCAAACTGTCCGACATGATGGAAGCCAACATGGCAGCGTTGGGTATAGACGTCGAATCGCCCGGGCCCGACGAACGGATGGGCTCGACGGACATGGGAAACGTCAGCCAGGCCGTTCCGGCACTGCACCCGTACATCGCCATTGGCCCACAAGGGCTTGGCAGCCATACGGCCGCGTTTTGTGAGGCGTCTGCCTCTCCGGCGGGGCACGAGGGGATGATCAAGGCGGCCAAAGTGCTGGCCATGACAGCGGTTGACTTGTTGGCCGTGCCGGCCAACGTGAGCGAGGCCAGGAAGGCCTTCGAGGAACAGAAGAAGCAGCAGGGAGGGTAGGGGAGAGAAATGAGTGACGTTGAGGGACTGAAGCAGCGCGTCACGGCTGAGGTAGACGCCCGGCGCGAGGTGTTGATTCGGATCGCCGATACGATCCACGCCAATCCCGAGATCGGGTTCCAGGAGTTCGAGTCGGCAGCGCTGCTGAGCCGGACGCTGGAGGAGAATGGCTTTGCCGTCGAGCGGGGCGTGGCGGATCTGGAGACAGCCTTTGTTGCTACCTTGCGCGGCCAGGCTGCTGGCCCGACGGTGGCTTTTCTGGCCGAGTACGACGCGCTGGTGGGCCTGGGCCACGCCTGTGGGCACAACCTCATCGGTACGGCAGCCGTCGGCGCAGGGCTGGCGGTGAAGACCGTTTTGCCCGAGTTGGCGGGTACGGTGCAGGTCATCGGCACACCGGCAGAGGAGGGCGGCGGTGGCAAAGCGATCCTGGTGGACGCAGGTGTCTTTTCTGAAGTAGACGCAGCGATGATGGTTCATCCTTCGCGCGAGAACCTGGTCGGTCGTCTTTCGCTGACGGCCTACCCGGTGCACATCGCGTTCTTTGGCAAGGCGGCCCATGCGGCTGCTATGCCAGACAAGGGCGTCAATGCCCTGGAGGCCATGCTGCTCACCTTCAGTGGTATCAATGCCCTGCGGCAGCAGCTCCGTGACGATGCTCGCATCCACGGTGTCATCACTCACGGCGGTGACGCGGCCAACATTGTACCGGATTACACGGAAGCCAAGTTCATCGTCCGCGCCGCCGACACACCCTATGCGACAGCGGTTCTGGAAAAGGTGCAGGCCTGCGCTGAGGGCGCTGCGCAGGCCACCGGTGCGCGCCTGGAGTTCAAGCAAGATGGGCCGCGCTACGATGCCAGGTTGCCCAATCCCAAGCTGGTGAGCCTGTTCAAAGAGAATATGGTGGCGCTGGGTCTCGAGGTGAAGGTTGCCGAGGGCGACGAGCGGATGGGGTCGTCGGACATTGGCAATGTCAGCCAGGTGGTGCCGACGATACATCCCTACGTCGCTATTGGGCCGGAAGACCTGGTCGGCCATAGCAACGAGTTTCGGGAGGCTTCTGTTTCCCCGGCGGGGCATGAAGGCCTCCTCATGGCGGCCAAGGCGATGGCCATGACGGCGGTAGATCTGCTCGCCGTGCCAGCCAATCTGAGCGAGGCCAGGAAGGCCTTCGAGGAACAAAAGAAACAGCAGGAAGGGTAGGGAGGAAATGCCACACATCCACGAGCTTGAGAAGCAGATCATCGGGCAGACGTGGACGTCGCCAGACGTTTACGCCAACGTCGAGCAATTGTGCGACTTTGGCAGTCGCTTCTCGTGGACGGAGAGCGAGGGTCAGGCGCGAGATTTTATCCAGAGCAAGTTCGCCGAATATGGTCTGAGGGACGTGCGGCTGGCGACGTTCGACTACCTGGGCTGGGCCAGAGGCGAAGCGAGTCTTCGCATAGTCAGTCCACTACACAAAAAGCTGTCCTCCGTGCTCTCGCTGGTCTACTCGCCCAACACGCCGCCGGGCGGGTTGCGGGCCGAGGTGGTGAACGTGGGCCTGGGGACCAAAGCCGAATACGCGGCCAAGGGGGACGGGATCAAGGGCAGGCTCGCCATGGTCAGCACCGATAGCCCCTCTGGTGGGCGATGGGTGCATCGCCGCGAGAAGTACGGGCGCGCCGTGGACGGTGGCGCGGCGGGCTTTTTGTTCGTCAATCACCTGCCGGGCATGTTGGCACCGACCGGCAGCCTGCGTCCCGGTAAAGTGGCCGAGATTCCGGCCGCGGGGTTGAACCACGAGGACGGCTTTGTCATCCAGCGGCGGCTTTGCGACGGCGGATCTGTCGAGCTAGAGATGCACCTGGCCAATCGCACGGGACCGGCCCAGTTCAGCCACGTCGTCGGAGAGGTGCCTGGCCGCCGATACGACGAAATCGTCGTCGTTGGCGCTCACTATGACGGCCACGACATCAGCCAGGGGGCGGTGGACGATGCCTCTGGCACGGCCCTGGTGATGGAACTGGCGCGCGTCTTTGCGCCGCTGGCCGGTCAACTGCGGCGCACGCTGCGCTTTGAGACATACGCCGCCGAAGAGCTCGGTGTGCTGGGCTCGACCACCTACGTCAATGCCATGAGCGACGCCGATCTGGCCGCGGTGGACTTTATGCTCAACCTGGACGGCGGCGCGCTGGGCAGCGGGCGAGGCCTGGCATTGCAAGGATTGGACGAGCTACGGCCTCTCCTTGCTGGCCTGGTGCGAGAGATGGGCTATCCCCTGCACCTGAACGATCGGGTGGGCACCGCCTCTGACCATTTCCCATACTTTTTGCGCGGTGTACCAGCGGTCTCCATGTTTGCCCATCGGCCACCGGGCCTGGGGCGCGGCTTTGGGCACACCATGGCCGATACGTTGGACAAGGTTAGTGAAGTCGAATTGCGCGAGAGCGCGATGGTCGCGGCGCGGTTGCTGCTGTACCTGGCCGATTACCAGGGCGCTATCGGTCGCAAGCGTACCCTTGACGAGATCAAACAGATTCTCCTGGATCACGATCTGGAGGAGCCGCTCAAAGCACAGGGCAAGTGGCCGTTTGAGTGATTTGCCGAAAATAAGAATTATGCTATAATTTCCGCAAATGCCTGATCGCGCCTCGCCTACAGGCGAGACGATGCACGGGACGCGGATGCTTGCCTGAGCGTCGTTGTAGTGTCAAGGCCTGCCAGCCGCCAACCCGACGTGACGCGCCTTTTCGTCAACGGGGACGGATGGCAGGTTTTTGCTATCTATGAGCGGGAGAGGGCCCCATCCCATAACCCTCAGAAGGCATCACCTCATGCGAGCAAGCACAGTTATCTCTTGTGTGCTGGCGTTGGTTCTGCTGCCGTGTGCCTGCATCCCCCCGACACCGGCGAATGAGTTGCCTGCTCCCTCGCCTACGCACCTGCTCGAATCCCCAGCAACCCCCGTTGAGCCAGCCCAGTCGACTACCTACTGTGTCCATCCCAACGAAGCATCCCCCGAACAGTGCACGGGGCTGGTCAACGCTCCCTACCCTGGCAGTGGGACCGATCAACCCTGTGCCTGGGATCACCCCTTCCGGGCCCTCCCACCAGGCGGTTCGCCACGTATCGCCGGCGGTGACAGGCTGATCGTTGCCGCTGGCAACTATAGGATGGGCTATGGCGCACCCAGAGCCGAGGCCTACGAGTAGGGGGTGCCCGTCGCGTGGATCTACCTATCCGTGGTGATGAGGAACTAGCATGATGAAAAACGATTGGGAGGTGAAAAAGATGGAGAGTTTCGATCGAGAGTACGCCATAATGCCTTTGATGCTGATGGTCCTGGCCGGATTACTTTTGGCCTGCGGTCTTGGGTCACCTGCCGTGAATGGTGAAAGCACGACTCTAGTCCCACCTCCGTCCGTTGCCGGACCGGCGACCATGACCGCTGCCCCAGAGCCTCGCGCCACGACAGGAGCCATCGCGGCTGTCACCTGCACCTACTATGCGGCTCCCGATGGCAGCGATGACGACCCCGGTACCGCAGCGCAGCCCTGGGCGACCTTTCAGTACGCCGCCGATACCGCACAGCCCGGCGATACTGTCTGCTTCCGGGGTGGCACCTACCCCAGCGACGAGATCCATGTGGCCGGTTCCGGGACAGCCGGTGCCGCCATTACCTTCATCGCTTATCCGGGCGAGACACCCATCCTGGACGGCGAGGGCAGTGCGGCCGAGTTGTTGATCCTGGATCCAGGTACGTCCTACCTGCGCATCAGCGGTTTCACCCTGTGCAACTTCCAGATCTGGGGAATGGAGCTTTCAGGAGAGAACCGCTATATTCACCTGGATCACCTGGACATCGGCGGTGGCGAGACGAGCATCCGGTTCACCTACGGCGAGACTGAGGGTCTCCCGGAGGAGGGGCCTGTCGAGCAGATCGTTTTGGAAGACAGTATCATTCACGGCAGCCAGTACTCGGCGGTAGACTGCACACCCGGCCCGTGCAACGACATGGTCTTTCGTCGTCTGGAGATATATGATACCGGGCTGGAGGGCGAGGCGTTTTTCGGCTCCGATGGTCTCGAGTTGGCGCGTGGGCGAGATATTCTGGTGGAAGATTGCTACGTTCACGACAACGGCGGCGACGGGATTGACCTCAACTCCCGCGATCGGGAAGGCAATATGCCCGGCATCGTCGTGCGTCGCAATCACGTGGCTCGCAATCATCTGCAAGGCATCAAGTTGTGGGCCAGCGGCCAGATGGTCAACAACGCCGTTTGGGGACAGGGCATCAACCCGGTGGTGGTCGGCATCTATACCGGCACCTACACCGTGACGAATAACACCATCGCCTACAACATGTGGGACCTGACCTACAGCGAACGCGATTATGCCTTCGTGGCGGCCTATCCGGAGATTGGCTTCTCTCCGCCGGTGACGCTGACGTTGGTGAACAACGTTTTTGCGTTCAACGCCGATCCCACGGATGGTGGCCCGACAGGTCTCTACCTGGGCGAAGGTGTGCGGTTGACGGAGCATCACAACCTTTACTACAGCCGAGCGGATGGCGAGATTTCGGCCGAGTTTGTGAGCGGGCGCGATACCGACTTTACCCGAGCCGAGATCGCTGACGGCACCTGGACGACCTTCACGGGTCAGGGCCAGAGTGACGTGACGGCCGACCCTCTCTTTGTGTCCGGTTGGCCAGGAGTGGACCTGCATTTGCAGGAGGGCAGTCCCGCGGTGGATACCGGCACTGCCACTGGTGCCCCGGCCGATGATCTGGAAGGCCGCCCTCGCGACGACCATCACGACATGGGCGCCTACGAGCGGTGGGAACCGGTGGCGTGGATCTACCTGTCTGCGGTGTTCAAGAACTAGGCACAAGAAGTGAAAGGGCATGAAGATGAATCGCAGCGGTGCGCGTTCGATAGTCCGCTTGATGCCGCTCCTACTGCTTGGGCTACTCTTGATCCGCCTCCTCGGCATGGCAGCCGCCAGCGAGCCGGCGCTGCCGCGCGATTTCACACTCCCTGTGCCGCTGTTCGCTCCGCACAGCGCCTGGAACCAGTCGGTCACCTCGGCAGCGGTCTTGTCCGGCAGCGATCAGCAAACCCTCGTCACCTATCGCGTGCTGCGCGGTGATACGACGGATCTCTATCCGTCAGGTCAACCGCCGCCCACAGAGTGGCCGTTCATGGACGTCAACTATGACGCTTACGCCATCCCCGTATTTCGCATGGGCACGGGTGAAGGTAGCGTACTGCTGTGCGACTACGAAGGCTCTCAAGGAGGAACCAATCCCAAGTTGCCGGTCAACCCCGACGGCACGGTGGACGTCCCTGCTCCCGATGGCACGGTGCGCCCCGCCGGGCCGGAGGACACGGACGCGGATGGACACCTCGTGCTTTACGATCCCCAGACGTTCGAGGCGTACGATTTCTGGCAGGCGACGACGGTGCGCGACGCGCCGTGCCAGAGCCGGGGAGGAGGGCTCACCGGGGACGCGATTCTCGAGGCGGGAGCCATTGACTACTTTGACGTGCGCGGCCCTGGCGCCAACCCCAACACCTATTTCAGCGCCCGTGCGACCGGTGTGCCGCTGCTCGCCGGGCTGATTTTGCCTGAGGATGTGGAGAGCGGGGCGATCGCTCATGCGCTGGCGTTTGCCATTCCTGGTCTGCGCAACCTGAGTGGCGACCCGGAAGAGCCGCTCTCGTCCGACTATTTTTACCCAACGTCAACGACCGAGACCGACTATTACAACACCAACTCCCACGCCCTGGCCGCCGGCCAGCGCATCCGTCTGAGAGGGACGATTGTAGACGATGAAGGCGTGGCGATTGATGAGCAAAATGATGTGTCGCCTATCACCCGCATGTTTCTCACCGCATTGCGGACCTATGGCGCTTACCTGGTGGACAACGCCGGTGGATTCACCTTTTATGCCGAGGATATTCACACCGCCGATCTCGATCTGACCGACGACGAGGTGAACGCGCTGATCGGCCAGCCGCCGGGCACGCCACTCCCGGCGGGCAAGACCAAGTGGCAGCTCGTCATCGAGAAGCTCAACGAGGAGTTGGAACAGATCCCGTTCGCCTATGGGCCGTGGACGGATGGCCAGGACCCACGGACAGCCGAGATCACGACCTCGAATTTCGACGTGGTTGCGCCTGCCACAGGCAGCTCGGTTTATCTGCCCCTGATTCTCAGCAACTTTGCTTCGTCCAGCCTCGCTGGACCCATGTCGCTGGGGGACATCAGCTACTGGGCCTACCAACTGCAGGGGATCAGCGAAGCGGGGGCAGTAGATGCGCTGGCCTCGTCCCACTATGACATGCTGGTGTTGGAACCGACCCGGACCGACTGGTCGTCGGACGACAAGTCCTTTGATACGCGGGGGATGGTCACTCGATTGAAGGGCAGCGGGGCGAGCGATGGAGTGCACCGCAAGTTGATCATCGCCTATATTGACATCGGCGAGGCCGAGGACTGGCGCTGGTACTGGACCTGGTCCAAAGACTGGGACTGTGTGGGCGATCCCCCGGCGGTTTGGCCGGATTACATCCTGACCTGCGATCCCGATGGCTGGACGGGCAACTATCCGGTCGCCTATTGGGACGAGGATTGGAAAGACGTCGTCATCACTGGACAGCATCAGGGAAGCGATCCGGAAAGAGACTATGACAGTGTCATTGACGAGGTCATCAAAGATGGCTTTGACGGCATCTATCTCGATTGGGTGGAAGGGTTCGAGAACGATGCGGTCGTGGCTGCGGCCCAGGCGGCGGGCAAGGACCCGGCTGTCGAGATGATTGTCTTCATCCAGGAGATGAGGGATTACGCCGCTGTTCGCGACGCCGACTTTTTCATTATCCAACAGAACGCCGCTGCCCTGAGCGACGGTCACGCTGAACTGTTCACCGTCATTGATGCTATTGCGCAGGAGGCCATCTGGTACGATGGCGACGCGACTGACGAGTGGGACGATCCGGACGGATACGATTGGCCGAACGAGCCCTCACTGGTGAACTACTACATCGGCTATCTGGATGGGTACCTGGACGTGGGCGTGCCTGTTTTCGACTGCGAATACGCGCTATCGTATGCGGCCACGGCCTACGCCAACGCGATCGACCGGGGGTATGTGCCGTATGCGACTCGACGTTCCCTTTCCCGACTGACGACGACGCCCCCACCCGGCTACTGACCTGTCTACGGCCCACGCCTACACGCCCTCTATCCATTTTGGTTGTAGGACGGATTGGTAATCCGTCGATTGGTCGGAATGCCATTCCGACTTTCGCTGCCGACGAACGGGTCGAGGATGGTGGCAAATTGGTAATCCGTCGAATGGTCGGAATGCCATTCCGACCTACAATGCCTGCCAACTCGTTGACAACACTTTGTAGGACGGATTGGTAATCCGTCGAATGGTCGGAATGCCATTCCGACCTACAATACCAACTTGTTTGAAATGCAGCCGAAGAAGATCGGTGC
>Ga0180438_10004263_pt1 | contig 20728 bp, 25 predicted proteins | sample SS_ome_12_FD_132455 | JGI IMG/M metagenome (GOLD analysis project Ga0180438, IMG submission 132455) | Hypersaline lake sediment archaeal communities from the Salton Sea, California, USA - SS_3_D_2 metaG | ecosystem: Environmental > Aquatic > Non-marine Saline and Alkaline > Hypersaline >... | reverse complement strand
TATCATTTCTCTCAATTTTAAGATGGCAGGATGTTATTCAAGTATATGCCCCACTAGTAAAACTCGATTTCTTTCTTTGGCAAAACCGCATAAAGCGGTTGCTTCCGCCACGGTAGAAGTCATCGGCTTTTCGAGTAAGACATCTTTGCCGTGAATCAATGCTTTGGATGCTATTATATGATGTAATTCTACGGGCACAGCGACGACGACCCCATCTACTTCCGGGTCTTTCACTACATCTAAATAATGTTTGTATGCTTTAACGCCGTACTCTTGAGATTTGCTTGCCAATGCCCCTGCGTTACTATCACACACACCATAAAGACAGCCCAACTCTGCCCAGCAGCGTACATGGTTCTTGCCCCATCGCCCACATCCTATCACTACTATTTTGCTCACCTTTTCATCCCTCTTTTCCTGATATCGACACCAAATTCTGCTGGAGTCAATGAAGAAACTCTGATAGCACCCCCGAGACGAGGGTCCCTCTTTACAATGAAATTTCCAAGATTAAGTTCATGTATCGTTTGAATCCACATGATTCTATCAGTGGCTATCTGATGAATGGGGAATCTACGCCCTATTCGATCATGAGCAATGCAATGCACAGTTTGAAAACCGGCAGATGGCTCTACCATGCTAACGAATGGGCTAGAAGGGTGCGTATATCTTCGAGCATCTGTCCCCCCTTCTCGCCAACGACAACCCTCAGGAGGGTTGAGGAAATAAATACCTTCCCCATAAGACTCGACGGCTCTGTGTATTTCTTCAACAAAATCCCTTCTCACCATGTCATCATTATCTAATCTGCTGGTGACTAGTAGTGTTGGTTTGCCTTCGAGTTCCTGCATAATATGCCTTTTCAGCGTATCCGTTGCTGCTTTACCTGTCACAAACACCAGTTGTATTACAGACAGGGCAGAGCCCTCAAGTTCCTTTACAAACCAGTCGGGGGAATCAGAATTAAGTAGAATAATCCAACGAAAATCGTGAACAGTTTGGTTCTTAACCGATGGTAAACAGTATTTCTGAAAAAGTTCCAACCTCCGTTTGAGATAGGAATCATAACCCCCTGCCTTTTGGATCACTCGCATCTTGCGAGCATGGTATCTAGGGCCTCCTATATTGAACCGTGTAACAAGGTAATGCTTCATATGTCACGCTATATCTTCTGAATCTTCGCCGACTTCAGGAAGATTTTCTGGATCATAAGGGGCCAAACGATCCTCGCCTAGAACGAAATAACGTTCTGGGAAAGGGCAATCTGGATTAGTACAACACCAATCTCCCTCCCTAGGATCACGGGCCAAAGGCCACGCACACTTACAGATCCACCTACGGGGTTTGGCAGGGCTTCCTATGACCAATGAGTAGTTTGCAACATCTCTAGTAACCACTGCACCTGCCCCAACAAAACAGTACTCGCCAAGCGTTACTCCGCATACGATTGTTGCGTTTGCCCCGATACTAGCTCCTTTTTTTACAACAGTTAGGCGAACCTCATCCATGCGACGTAAGAAAGATCGTGGGTTAATAATATTGGTGAAAACAGCACTCGGGCCGACAAAAACATCATCCTCCAGAGTGACACCTTCGTAAACGCTAACATTGTTTTGAATCTTAACCCCGTTGCCGATTATCACCCCAGGACCCACATTCACATTCTGGCCCAGCACGCAGTCCGAACCTATACGAGCCCCTTTTTGGACATGAGTCCAATGCCAAATCTTAGTACCATTTCCTATTTCAACATTAGAATCTACTTCAGCAGTTTTGTGAACAAAACTCTTGGAAGAGCCCATTGTTAATCTCCTAAAACTAAGGTAGATTCTCACACATTTTTGCCAACCCATTTTCGGCTAAATAGAAGTCCCGGATTCTCGGCAAATCTCCCGATAAAAGCCAATCAAAATCCCATTCCGTCTTGCCGTATCCCGAGTCAACTATCTCTACCCATTCCACAGGTCCTGGCGGAATACAGCAACGCTTCCCGAAATAGGGGGCAACCTTAGTAACCCCGCCGCTATCGCTTATGATGGCTCGACACGAAGATAGCGTAGCCAACATTTCTAAGTAGGGGTACGGTTCAACCACTTCCACATTGTCCGGTATTCGTAATCCAGTCTCCTGAATACATGCCCTTGTCCGATGGTGGATAGGAAATACCACCTCAGAAGGACATCTGCCCACTTCAAGCATAATACAAGCAAGGGCATCCGGAGAAGTGTTTTCTGCTCGATGTATAGTCATGAGGATCTTCATGCTCATGTCCACATAAGGAATTTTTCCATCATCTTCCAATTGATTGATCAATTGATATTCCAGATCACCAATTAGAACAGGATTACTTACATTGCTCGAATCGGCTTCCCTAGAAATCAAGTGGACATTACTTAACTCGTCAACTAGTATTCGATTCATCTCTTCAGGTCTTGATCTGTTTCCACAGCGTACTCCAGCTTCGATATGCAGAAGACAAATCCCGAGCTTGTTAGCCACCAGGCTCGCTACCAATGTTGAATTAGTATCCCCAAGAACCATTACTGCCCGTGGCCGTAACGAACCCAGGAGAGCCGACAGTTTCCCTAGTACATCAGCCATAAATGTACACGAACTGCTAGTGTCAGCAGACAGATCGTAATCGATAGTCAACCCCAACTGGTGAACCATGGAACTTGATAATTTGGAATCATAATGCTGATTTGTGTCTATTACTACGAAGTTGTATTCTAGTTTTTTAAGGTAATCAAATATTGGCTTCAGCTTTATGTATTGAGGCCTTGTTCCAATTATAATCGCCAAGTCAATGTTCATGATGAATCCCAAAATTAACCGAGGACTATAATTACGACTGGGGCTATTATAGCCTTAAGGCCCAGGGCTGCGAAAGCAGGAGGAAATTGGAATGGAGATGAAAGTTAGTGCTTCTGGTGATACTGTTACTATTGACATACCCAAAAGGATGAACTATATTTCTAACGGAACTATACGTTTTTCATATGGCGTAGACGTTTCTCAAACGCCACGCCATGCCCTCAATTTCATGGCCGGTATGATCTTTGCTGAGCACTTCGCCTGGAACAGCCAAACCCCTGTATTCGATGAATTGACACCTGATGGGAAAGCTTGTATCGACGATCACATACGTATGGAATCCGTCACAAACATGTTCAACAGGGTCGCCAAAAAACCTGCTCGATCATGCATAGCAAAGAGGTTGGTAAACAGAACCCTTCCGAATGACAACGGCGTTGTCTTGTGTGCAAACGGGATGGGGAAAGATGGCCTGGTACTGGCTAATATGGTCCACGAAACCGGACTCCCATTGCGTTGCTTCACAGTTACCGGCCACATGAAGAATGAAAGATTGTGGAAAGAGCGTTGGGGTACTACCAAGAGATTCTACAAAAGTAAAAGGATGAAATATGATCTGGTTGATACTAACTATCATAATTTAGTTCAATGGAAAGTTCTGCCCAGATGGGTTATGGCCCTCCCGCTAGCATATCATTTTGGTGCCTCTGCCATCCTGATCGGACTGAACTTTCCCATGAACAAAACCTTCTCAAAACAGAACTTGCCATATCGCTTAGGGACTAGTATTTTTTCTCTCCAAAGGATTACTGAGGCCTGTGGAATCACTATTAACAGTCCGACGTTTGCAATTACTCTATACGGTGCCCAGAAGATACTCATAGAAAGATACGAAGACTCTATGAAATATCAAAGGTCCTGCATGCATGGCTTTCCCTGGTGCGGCAAATGTGGAAAATGTGCGAAACTCTACAATGCTATCCGGTGCATGGGATACAATCCCATAAAATACGGACTCAAACGTTCTCCATTGCCCAAATGGAAGGGCAAGAACGTTAATGAAATTAACACCAGCGAACTGCGTTACATCGCAGAGAAAAGCCAAGGCAAGGCAAGAAAGCAAGACCATTGGGTCGAAAAGACGAGCAAGCCCGTACTAGGTTTGATGTGGAGAGCGGACTTGTTCGCTCCAATTCTGACAGAGCACTGCCCGATCTTCGAAAAAGATCCTGGGGTGACTATGCGAAAGATGAAGCTACTTCCGTCACAATGGAAGAAATGGATGAACGAAGAATCTGATATCTTTTGGCACCGTAAGTCATAAGGAATAACCAAGGAACTTCATAAGTTCCTGGTCTAAATATGTTTGAAATTCTGTTCTGATAGGCTGGGGCAACTCTTGCAAGAACTTGTATTTCGAATCATATTGGGGATCATATCCCCTCTTCTCATACAGAGGACCAGGGCTTGTGTCCAACCCAGAGGGATGCAATTTCCTGCTGGGAGTGCGAAACTGTGGATGCTGAGCTTTCCAGCCAAACTTACGGCCTATCTTGGACATTTCATTCTGAAAATCAGAAACGACATCTTCATGCTTGACCAGTATTGACTTCTCAGGCAGTCGCCGAATAACTTGATTGATCCAATTCCAATGTATGGAATTCCAATACAAACAGAACCAAAACACCCCAACTGGGTGAAGGGCTTTCTTCATTTCTCTGCGTTTGAAACGTTTTTTCATTCTACTTAAGTAACAAGCACATGGGTGTCTGGCAGTCACCAAGTACTTAACTCGGCCTTCTTTGAAGGCCTTTTTTAGGTCGGGCGTCACAAGCTTCACATGCCCTTTTATCGTCTTCTTCTTGGCGGCGATATTCTGACGCATCGACCAATCCTGCCCCTCCCAGTTGACCTCGACAGGGTGCGGCCACTGGCGGAATCCGAGAACATCTGTATAAGCAATTACATCTTGGAAATTGTCCTTCAGGACAAATCTCATATGGTTCGTACCAGAACGTGGTGCTCCATATATCTTCACATACTCTTTCATTTTTTGGACTCTCTAATGTGTTTTACCACTTCATTTGGCTCAGCCAGCCAAACATCATTTTCACCTATCTCAGTTACCGCCCTAAAACGAGCCTCTAATTGCTCTGTAGTACAATCCTTAGCTTCGTTAATAGGGGCCTCGGGCATGGGGCAGTGACAATAATCTATCAACCACCCCCCAACCATACGCATCTGTTGTATGCGATGGAACGGATCAAACGCTGACAAAAAAGGCTCTGGCCCTCTACTTATCAATGGACAACGAAACAGCTTCATTAGACTAATCGGATCACTATTAACTCCGTCGATAATAGTCATTATCCCGCAGTAACCAGCCTTCTTAGCTACTCGTACTGCTGGGCGATAAGAGCGATGATTACGAGGAACACAGAATAATGTAATGGGAATACCCAACAAATCCTCAATAATCTTCTTGCTATCAATGACTTCACTTCGTGCATTGGCAGGCTTAATTCGACTGTGAGTCATGCTATGATTCGAAACTCCCCACCCTTCCCCTGCCAATGCATTGATCTCCTTTTTCGACAAGACCCTCAAGCCATTGTAATCACTACCTCGACAGTTCCTGACTTTGCCAATTTCCTTCGCCACGACACATACGTGGCCGGGTAATTGGTATTGGCGATGCAGCGGCAATACATATTTTAGAAGGTTTTGCAAACCTTCATCGTATGTTATTGAGTAAACCCACCGTTTGTTATTGGGCCATTTCATCTTGTTCTTCGGCATATTTCCAGGCCAAGAGGTTGCTGTTCGCCCCATCCTTTTCACCCAAGGTTGAGACACTAAAGCTCAGTTGTAGGAAGTCTGGCTCATATAGAGCCGTTAGCATCAGATCAAAACGCATAGGGTCGGAGGAGCCACGCAACGCTAGGCGATCTTCGGTATAAGCTCGCCTTCCCCAGGGGCATAATATCACCAGCACTCGCCCTGTTATGTCATAGAGCATGGATAGGGTTTTATAGATTAAGTCCTTGTCAGTAATTGCAGATGGCCCATGCGACCATAGTACCAAGTCATAAGTCCCCAGCCCCATCTCAGAAACTCGTGTCACATCCCCATTAATGATTTTTCGAATCCACTTAAACCTTTTCAGTGCCTTACATCGCTTTGGGTCTATTTCCAACACATCAGTAGCAATAGAATGGGACTTCAACTGTTCTGCGAAGGCGAACCGTTTGGGATAGGCACCAATATAGAGAGCAGTCTTTACTGACCAGATATCGGGTATGTTAGAATTGATTTGCTTTAATCTCTCGCCTAGTATCATGTTTTTCTGATTTTTCCTTTTTTTCAACGCAAAACTCCTTTATGTGTTTTCATACATTGTCGCATATCCATAGAGCTTACAAGCCAGGGATTTCCGAGGAGCTACCCATGGCTTGGCCTTTTTGACAAATGGCAAGTGGCTGTAGTCTGCAAAAAATCTAGACCTCGAAAAGGCCTTACGCATGAACTGCTTACGTGACTTAGAAAGCGACCACTTGAAAGCCTGTCTCTTGGAGACTGGCAAGGTATCCCCAAGCTGTGAAAGCATCAAACACCGCAACAAGGATATGCTTTCACCTTTCTTTGTTTTAACCATCTTAAAGTGTTGTATTGGGGCGTTAAACGCCTGACGCAAATATTCATAAGAGACGAACGGCATCATAACTCCACCCCAGTCATTGTATATTTTACATAGATTCAATAGCTGACTACGGGCATAAAATATCAAATCTCTTAACCGAACATGGCTCAATTTACGACGGTTGGGGGCCCTCCTTTTTCCGGCGATTGCTTGAGCCGGGTATTCCAAGATTTCACCACCAAAGCTGCCAGTGATAATGACATAACCATCTTCAGTTCCGGGTGTGACCAAGTCCTTTCGTAAATGCCTCCATATAGGAGAACTAGGCGGAGCAAAGGCATTAATATCCTCATCAAAGATCCGATTTTTGTCGTAATTTGATAAAGTAGGTTGTTCTAGGCCATAAACTCGGTAGTAATCCCTTTTCCACCCCTGTTTCTTCATCATCGGAATAAACACATCATCTTCTGGCTTTACACAACACATCACCAGATCGCCTACCCAATCCTCACCCCGCTCGTTTCTAAGATCAGCAAGGATATAAGAGATCATCCTACTATCGAATCCACCGCTATGCAACATAATATGATGAACATTACTGTCCCAATTCTCCACGATAAACTTACGCAAGGCCGTTACAAGTCGTTTTGCCATCACATCGGGCTTCACAACTTTCTGCTTAGTCTGCTTCAGGAGCCAAGATTGTTTTTTTGGGATGTGATCCTCAATCGGATCTATACCGATTTCCCGAAATCCGCTTTCTTGGCCCAGAGTCAGGCCACTAGTAGCCCGACAGACATTACTCAAGGAGATATCTCTTTCGCCCGTTTGCTTGTTGTAATAAACCGGACAAAGAGGAAGCGAACCATTCCACAATTTGGTGCTTCTGTGATGTTCAAGTTTGTTCATTGATGTATCCCTTATATAGCCTTTCCAGCACAACACAGTCTTTGGCAAGGAGCCGGAAGGCCCTTGGAGTTAATGTCAGATAGTATTGACCTCATTTTGGACATATCGAAACTTGTGACCGGATTCAAGGCGTTGCCTATCCTGATCTGGTACCAACACCTAGATGCTATTCCAAGCTCCCCATCGGGAGCAATACAGTACGACAACCCCTTGACGGCTCGACGCATCGGCTTACATCCCCTCTTGGTCTTTAGTCTCTTCAGAGGAATATCTCTATAGTATTTTCTCACTTCAGCCATAGTCTTAAGGGCGGGCAACCATACCACGCCTTTGCTCCCCACTATAGCTTGGTGTAGTTTTTCAACATCTATGTCATTCAAATTGTAGTCAATCAGATTAGTGGGCAAGCAATCGAGCCCTTGGCAGGACTCTTCGTGAATCATGTTGAAATGATTGGCATATAACACAATCCCATGTTGTCTCAGAATTCTATTTAGTGGGTTGATCTCTTGAATATTGTCTGGGTTAATTGCTAAGCTAACTCTTACTGTACGATTCGTCTTATGAAAACGACGACGAAGCTCCAAACAAGCAGCGAACGCTTTTTCAAACGACCCTGTACGTCCTCGGACTCGGTCATGAACTTCATGACGCCCATCTAGACTAATGGCCACATTATGACAACTATTGGCGATCGCATCGATGTATTTTTCGGCCAACCACCCATTGGTGGTAAGCCAGACAGTACATAACCGAGAGGTCTGAGCGAGCAACTGCTCTATTTCTGGATACAACAGCGGCTCGACCCCCTTAAAATGTATTAGATTGAGCCCCAGATTCTTAATAACCGCAACCCACTCATTCACTGTCAGAATCTTCTCGGAGGCAACCCAATTCTGCCTAAGCCCAGATGAATCATGATCGAGCCTCCAGGCATCACACATCTTACATCTGAGATTGCACCTGTTAGTGATTGATGCCGAGGCAGATATACTCCCTCTACGTTTCTTGTTCATAACTCAGTCCCTTTGCAAGGGCCCATGCCGCAATTGCCCTCGTACGGAAGTTAGAATGTACAATTGAACTCTTGGTTGTTTCTCGGAACGCCCGACGAGACAGTTTGGGAGCGAGGCCAATCGTAGCCAAATATATCATGGGTACTCCCCATCCTATACTGCCACCATCAATCTCTCTCTTATTCGTTTGAGACAAGTCTGCGATCGAATGCTCAACTATGTCATCCGTCTTAATTCCATGTAGACGCTGTAGCTCCCTAAGTTGATATGCTATCATTGCGACATGGTAAGGATCTTCTGGTGGAAGAACCTTGCCTGATTTCATATTCTGATAATGCCAATTGCCATTCTTCTGAGCATCCCTCAACCAGCCCACTAAATCAGATACGAGATCCAAGTCGCCATAATATGCGAATAGCAACGCAGCCGCTGATGCAGCATTTGGAACTCCGTAGTGAATTTCCGTGGTGCAGTATTTGATTAATCCATTCGGATAGAAGCCGATTGTCTTGAGCATATCACGTATTTTGACGAGATCCTCTTGTGACTGGACCGCAGCAAAAAGTTCGTATGAAGCCCAAAGTGTATAGACGTATACGTTGTCCTCAGGCACTTTTACTTTGGTCTTTTTTACCTTACGAGCCGCATTAAGCCTGTATTTGCGATCCCTAACCATACCACAAAGCAATTCGGCATTTAGGCCCAATAGGGCCTTGGCTGCCCCCAAAAATGCAAAGCCGTCCGCACTGTCGTTCTCGAAATAAACGTTGGTAGTTGGCAATGCCACGGATTGTATCAATTCCTGTATCATACTCTCGCCCCATTAACCAAATTCTTGGGACGTAAACGTGTCCAGCCGTTAAGATGTTTCTTGCATTCTATCAGCCTGGCGGTTACATCCCCAGGAAGTATTTCTGATATGCGACGTTTGGTTTTGTGAAAGCCTGGAGGCAGCCTCTTAAACTTCCGCTCTCTACGGCATGAAATATTGTTAATGCCGTTTACATTAATACTCAGTTCCCAGTTGCCAGTTTTATCGTTAACCAGGTTCAAGACTGAACCTTTAGCCTTCTGGCAAGAGTGAAACAGCCAATGATCGACACTTCTCCCCACCTCCGAAGACGGTATAGCACGAAAAAGCTCCATCCGTGCTGCCATGCCATCTGTGCATGGACTCGCCGAAACGCCAGAAAAACGTACAATCTTTTCATCCGCCAGATTGCAGAGATAACATTGGGGGTACTGGACCCAATCCGCCCCCTCTCGTACTAGTCTGAGAGCTTCCGAAAGACGCCCTGGGGCCGAATAGCAATCGGCAGCATGAATAATGAACACTTCAGAGCCCTCAGAAACATGATCTGCCAGCAGTCTCCATTTCTTAGCAAGCGGTATCCACTCATCAAGCGGGAGGTAGACGATTCTCTCACAGCCTGCCTCTTTAAGGCGTTCAGAAAATTCATCTACAGCCTCCCTGCCCATACAAAGCGAATCTTGCTCTTCAGCTATTAACAATTCCCATTCGGCATCTACTTGCTGACGGCAAAGCGACTCAAGGGCCAACCAGCCAATATACTTTGTTCTATACATAGGCAATCCCACAGTAATTTCTATCATGTTACTTCTTCCTTTTACGTCTGTTAAGCTCGGGGGCCCGTCTCCACCTTTTTGCCGCCCCTCTTTTCGAGACCAGCATGTCAACAATATCCTCGGGGATATGGTCTACCACCCTCACGGGGCTAGATTCATACGGCCTGCGTGGCCGTTTGAAATGCACATCTCGCTTTGATATGTTGTTTAAGCCATGAACATTCAAACTGTATTTCCAAGCATCAGTATCGTCGTAGTAAACCCTGAACGGCCTGGTAGATCTAGCACGACAGCCATTAAAGAGCCATCTGTCTATCCCAGAGAACTTCTTCTTGGGTGGTATCGACCTCACAAGATGAGTTCGGGTGGCCATATCAGCCCCCAGCTTCACGCCATTGGGGCGTCGAATCTTCCTCTCGTCTACAATCAATGCCTTTTTAGCTGATATGCTGTACAAGAAATGGACATAGTATTGTGTCCAGTCATTATCTTTGTCAATAATGTTGTTTTTGTTAATTTTTAGTCTATTATGTCCGGAGTAGCAGTCTGCTGCCTGGATTACAAAAACCTCAGAATCGTTTGACGATTCTTTGGCTAATAGAATCCATTTCTCTGAAAGTGGAATCCAATCTGCAAGAGGGATATACCGTAACGAACAACAACCAGCTTGCTGCAATCTCTCAGCATACTCCAGGACTACCGATTCACCAAACATTAGTTCGTCTTGTTCTTCAGCAATGATAAGCTCCCAATCGAATCCGGGATGATACTGCCGAGCCAAAGACTCCAGGGCAAGCCAGGCTATATGCTTCGCTCGATATAGAGGTAGTCCCACAGTAACCTGAGGCATATCATACTCCGACTAGAAGCTGTATCCAAAAAGCTCGATTGTTCTAGCGTTCGATTCAGCGACCATCTGCTGCTGTCTGGGCTGGTAGAATTTCCTGTAACTAACTGGTTCAGGCTTGATTTTAGTCTTCAATTTGGGCAGAGGCAGTTTACACGGTATCCCCAGCCTTTCGCATAGCACCCTGTAGTCCGCCTCCAGATGTTCAAATCGCATGAAAAAATCAGGTACAACAGATCCATTCTTTGAAAAATAGAAAACCTCATTATTGAACTTAATGGTTTTTTCTAAGAAATTCTTGAATTTGATATTCTTGTTCTTTCTGCGTTTGACATGAAAGAACCTTGAAACATAATAATCCCACGGATTCCGAACAACACAAATCTTGAGATAGTTTCGCCACTGTTTGGCTGTTACAAGGCCCCGAATCGTCTCTGGCAAGACATGGGTATAGGTAAGGCTACAATTGCGACGGGATATGCGATGCTGGGACTCGTCTATTTTAGAACTCGGTCTGCATATGTTTGATATGACATCATTTTTGCCACACCGATTAGCCAGGGCAACCATTACGCTAGTTCCTGCCACCTTTCTTGCCTTAATGTATATGAATCTATGCTCATGCGATATAATCATCCAAGAACCCCCTCCACGATCTTCTTAAGCCGTTTTCCTGATTCTTCTATTGAAAAGAACTTGGCTCTTTGAGCCAGTCTTTCGGAGATTCCTTGTCTCCACTCATCGTCCTCAACTAACCTTGAAATAAGATGAACTAGTCGATCTACATTGGTCTGCTCATGATGATCTCTAAAACATTTCTTGGGTATGAACAGTTCGTAATCTCGACCGAATTCTAATCCCCTTGCAGCAGAAGAGGCAGTTACAAAAGGAGTCCCGCAGGCGGCTGATTCTTTGGTTTTCAAGCTGCCGGTTACTTCCCACCACTGGTGAGTAAAAGGTTCAAAGGTTATATCGCATGCCGAAAGGTAATATGGCATTTGGCTATGTTCTATGTTTTTCAGATATTGTAATCTTTCAATTTGGCGTTCTCTCTTTCTGTTCAGGCCTTGCCTCGGATCGCCACGGCTACAAACAAAACGGAGCCCGTCATATTTATCGCATAGAATCCTCCAAGCTTTCGCAAACAAATCGGGCTGCGACTTCCTAGTAAACCGCCCAAAGTGACCCACAATGAAGTTCCCTTCAAAAGAGTCCCTAATGTCCGCAGTAATTTCTGACTCTTGTTGCGGACTCAGATACTCTTGCAAGGTTTGATATATACATACTACTCTTTGGAACTTATGTCCCTTGTCATTGAACTTCGGAATACCACGCCCTGTATTAAGTATTTGCTTCCATGCCTCAGTGTAAACTGTGATTCTGCTGTTCTTGGTCCGCTCAATTCTCCGAAACAGATTAGGCCTGAACGGCACTCCGGCCATGAGAAGAGGGGCCCCTCTCTTCAATACCCTACTTGAAAAGGTGGGATGGTCACGAACGACGTAAACGTCGTATTTTCGGGGAAGCTTTTTCTGAACTACAAATCTTCCTTCTTGTAGGATGAATAGCTTATTGTGGCAATACACTTGAGCGAATTGTGCGAGGGCCTTAATGGTCCCCAACTCATTAATGAGATCGCTTCTAGTCGGAACAACCGTCTTGTGAGAACGGAATACGTAGCATACTTTTATTTTCAAGATTATTATCCTAGTGCATGTTCAAAATTAAACTCTTGCTTAAGCCTTTTTATTCTTTCTGGATCTTTTATTAGCTTGGTAGATCGCCCCCCAAATTTGTTCACTATATTGGTTTGATGTATAATTTTCATCCACATGTACTGATCCTCGATAACCAGATACCTTAACCCTCGCTGCTTCAGATAGCCCTGGAGCTTGCCATGACCTGTGACATAAACAACTAATGCCTCAGGTATCGGCCTCCTCTCAAATAGTGTCAGGAAGGCATTGCGGCCATTACTGGCAACTTCCTTAAACCGACCCAGCATCTTCTTGTATCCATGTCGGAAACAGAGCCCGACACATTCTTCATCTGGAATATTTGCTTGGACTTGTTCAATAAACGTAGACGCTATAGCGTCATCATTGTCGAGCCTGCTCGTGATTGTATATTCATAGTCATCTCTTAATCGATTCCTTTGCATTGTCCTCCGCATCACGCCAAAGTTGAATTCCTTTACAAACTCCGGCCTCATGGCCGGGAACGCTTTAACCATCCTCCTGATTCTCTTCCGATACTTTTCTTGTGTCTTATGGTGGAAATAGACGATCCAAACAAAATCTTTGTTGGTTTGGCCACTTACAGAGGGAAAACAAAAGTCTTCAAAGATTTGAAATCTCTTGTCTAAGTAAGCTTCAGAAAGAGCTTTCTTCCTGTGTAATACCCCCCGAGATTGAGGGTGCCTATGGAAAGGGCAGTTGAACCGAGTCAGCAGGAAGTGGTTATGAGTGAACATGTGACAGTCCTGAAGAAAAAACCCACAAAGCGTTAGGTACAATGTATTGGTACAATTAAAACAGCCTACTTTCCTTGGCTGGCCTCAACATAAGGGCATAAACCATGAAAATTATAGTTGGAACCGGATACAACAAAGGCTACAGACTTCTGGGGGACTACACTCGTCAAATCAATGCAGCTTACGCCCAGAGACACGGCTACGAATTTCGATCCTATTGCAAAAACTGGGACAAGAGACCAGCTTCGTGGCACAAGATCCTTTTCGCCCAACACGTCATTGATGATTGTGATTGGTTTATTTGGGTCGATGCCGACGCTTGCGTCGTCAATCCATCCATAAAAGTTGAGCAGTTGATTGAAGGGCGTGAAAGGAACTTTATGATCCTGGGCCGTGGCAAAAAGAACACATGGGCATTCAACATGGGCATCTTCATACTAAGGAGCTGTCCGAAAACCAAGAAATTCTTGCAAGCTGTTTATGGGCAAAAGAAGTTCGTTAATCATCAGTGGTGGGAACAGGCAGCAGCCTTGCATATCTGCGAATTCAAAGATCCCAAGAAGAGAGCAAATAACAAATTCGCCAGCAACATTTGCGTGCTCGATTACGGCACTATATGGAGTCGCCCAGAAGACATCACAGATTCTGTTTTGATCGCCCACTGTGCAGGCGGTGGTAAAAAAATAGGGGCTAAGAAAGTGATGCTCAAGAAGGTGGTAGAAGGTTTTCATGATTAATAGAAAATTAAATATTATTTTTGTACATATACCTAAAAATGGAGGCAGTAGCATTAGTTCGTGCCTAGGCCTTAGTACTCCATGGGGGAAATATCCGCACAATAAAGCCCAGGCCCTTAGGAAGTATGTGATTGGCAACATTGGCAAAGGATTCTGGAAGGCTGCGACCAAATTTGCGGTCATCAGAAATCCATGGGACCGACTCGTATCTGCCTTCTGCTATCTGAACTCTCACAAGCTCAACAGGAATGATACAGCGGTAAAGACAAAGTATCTCTCTAGATTCAATGGTGATTTCAAGAGATTTGTCTTAGAAGTCCTGGTTTCAGAACTCGGAAGTCAACAGATTGGGCATGACAATCTGATTGTTAGGAACGAAGAAACTCTGTATCATATGTATCCCCAGGTATATTTCATAAGAGGTAAAAAACATCTGCTGGTAGACCACCTATTAAGCTTCAGTCGCCTCCAGGGCGACTTTAACGCATTTTGCCGAACAATCGGTATCAAGCCCAGAAAGTTACCCCACAACCGAAAATCTCGACGAGATCAATACAGACGCTACTATGATGACGAGACAGCAGAAGTGGTTGGCAGGATATACTCAGAGGACGTAGCCATCGGTAACTTCACATTCTAGTAGGCATACTTAAAATTGTCTATGTCGATTTCGTAGATCTTTGATACTAATTTCTTGGCTTTCGGGCTATAATGCTTTCGGTAGTGACTGTGCCTGGTTTTGTTCTCATGGCCGAGCCTAATGCTCACCCCCAGGACCTTAGCGACCTCCTTGAAGTCTCTAGCTAGGTTTTCAAATCTCCCAATGAAATCCACAATCACTTTACCACTTTTGTTACACAAATAGTAATATTGCTGCATGCATAATCGTTTGTATGGAAGCTGTCCCACCCGAGAAGACTCTATCACTCCTCTGTCAGAACTACGCTGAATAAAATCCACGAAGCTCTTACACTTATTTCTCTTGATTGTGAACAAATATGCCGAAAGCATTCTTGCCCAAGGATTTCTCACGAAAGCAAACTTGTAGCACCTTCTAAATTCTGCTCTGGTCATATACCCAAGATCAACAAATTCTCTCGCAGCTAGATGAGTCAACCGGTCTGGACCCAAATTTGGGTCTCTGTTGAAACCCATCACGAATTTATGTCTTTGAGACCACGCTACCCCCTGGGCCGTCAAGAAAGCACGAGATATACTCTTGCCTGCATTCTTAGGTATGTGAATGAAAATGGCATTATGCCGTTTTAATAGCATAGTCGAACCTTGTCAGCAAATCTTGCCTCAGCCCCGCACGCATTAATCTGAGCACCCTAGGAGAGACAACTTTGGCATACTGCTTTTTAGTCTGACGGGCATCATATTTCTTGCCTGACAAGGGTCCTTTCCTCTGGTGCCAGTTCTCATCAGACTTACGAGCCAATTTAGTTTGAGTATTAACATAGGCATCACCAGATACCTGTAACTGTAAAGCCTTGCGGATTATTTCCATTGTGTGCTCAAAATTACCCACCATGTCTTCATGCCTGACAAAGATAGCACGCTTGTGAGAGTCTACAAGGTTACTCCAGTCAGAGTACACATTATTCCACCTTTTAATGTATTTAGTTATATAATCTTCCTTATAGCCAAGAACTTTCATATGACTCACAAAAGAATGAATTGGGTGCCTTACGCAGACTATATACCTTAGATTACCACGCCTACATGCCCTTTTAAGGCCCTCGGGGACACACTTCAAGATTTGGGCCCTTAGTTTGACAAAGTTCTTTCTGTTCTTCTTAAAACGGGGATCAATCCAACTGTCGCCAGACCAATCAATCTTTTCAGGGTGCTTACCATGCTTCCATCCCAAAATATTCATTAGGGCAACCACATGGAAATTCTTCTCAAGGACAAACTTCATGTAATTGGTCCCAACCCTCTTGTCGCCATAAATTTTGACAAAATTACTCTGCATAATCCACCTCAGAGTCATCAGGTTACAGTGCCCAAAAACTCACTTACTGCTTTTCTGTAAACATCGGGATTGCCAGATGGCTCAACGCAATGTTTTATGTTACGACGAGGACTCCTGTTGCGTTTCGAGTTGGTCTTCTTCCACAAAACTAAACCAGGAACTCCCAGTGCCCCAGCCACATGATAGAGCCCAGTATCATTTGATATAAAATAGTCACATTGATTCAATGCACAGACGCTATCATACAAACTCAACTTGCCACAGAAATCAATGAAGCTCCCTGGTGGAAGCTTGGGGATTAATCCCCAAAACCTTCTTCTATCTAGCTTATTCCCCAGGATGACTGGCACAAAACCTCTCTTGATAGCTTGGTTAATAGCATGTCTGCGAACACTGCCATGGATACTTTTCTTGTCCGCTTTGGTATCGTTCTTACTTAGACACCCATTGAAGAATGCAATGTACTTCTTTCCATCTTGCTTCTCGAATACTTTCTTCTTAACTTTGCCTATAAATGGCATTGGAATGTCTGATTGCTTTTTCAGTCTAAATACGTCCCGAACTTGCCTGCATTTACTTACGTAATCACTAACGTCTTTAAGACGTTCGTTCTTGTTTCTGTTCGGAAGAGTCGTTAGGATGGGTTTAGAAGCAGGCTTCCTCGGAAGGACACGAACAAGACCACTTGTCCTGTAGCACTCAGCGATCTTGGGGGTATCGAAAAAAACTGGAACAGGAGATTTCAGATGCCGATGCATAATAACGATACCTGGAGTTAGAACAATAAAGTTCCCCAGCTCGTAATACTTTCTTTGCCAAATCCAATGCATTTTAAGCTCCCCGCCTCCTTTTTGCAATAATTTTGAGCATTTTCCTCAATCTGTTCTTATAGGTCGGGCAACGCTTAACAGCGTTAGCTTTGATTCTTCTGATCTTTTCTGGCAGATCTAGATACCGGTCAATTAACCCAGTAAGACTTCGTAGGTCGTTACGATCAAAGAGTTCTATTTCCTCTCCTGGAGAAAACTCTTTTGACAGTTCCCCAACCTGGTTATGGATCAAAAATCCCCCACGACCACACATCTCATAAACTCGGTTGCTCCAGTAATTGGGCGAGGGATAACTCTCACCAACCACAATCTTCACCCTAGTCAGCAAAGCATTTAATGCTAAATCCCGCACTTGCTTACGAACGTCTTCGACATTGCCCACCAAAGCAAATCTGGCCCCATATCTTCTCTTAAGCTTGGCCAGCATTCGCCTGCGGTAAGGCGTTCCCTGCGTTCCAATAAAGGCAATCTCGACTTTGTCAGAAATAGGCAACGCATGCTTCCGAGCTTCTTCCGGGCTCATGCAGAAGTTGTGCTTGCTATAGACACCTTGTCTGAGGGTCAGCTTCTTTATCTTAAGCTTGTTCCTCCATTTCTGATCACTTCCACCATCCGTAGCAAAGAAGAGATCAACCTGATTCAAACCATTGCTCAGTATTTGCTTTTGCCTTTTTGCATAAGAGCCCCAAACACAGTCATAATACCAGCATATAGTCAATACGCCATTCTTTCGAGCCGCAGATAACACCTTTTTGCCACAAACTTTGTGACATATCATAACATCAATTTTATTGCTTTTTATTAATTCAATAACCCTTTTAGCGTTGCGGGGATCAGCAGTGAATACGCTATTTACTCCAACAATACTGCGTAAATCATCAGTAACGTAAAAACCACTCGTGAGATAATTCTTGTGCCGCTGTGGTCTACAGAGATGCAGAAAATTCATTTTTTCCACCTTTTAACCTGTTTAGTAAATATTCTGTACTTTTTAGGGTCTTTATGCTTTGGCGGGTGCCATATAGGCAATTTTCCTGAGTATCTAGGGCCTAGCTCAAAACAATTCCTTCGGACAATAGTGGCACCCGTTCTGCGAACCGAGGCGAAGTATGGAGTGTCAAAACCCCTGACCCTATTTCTCACTATCATATCTATCGCATCAATTACACTTTTTGAGGTTATATGACCGGCACCACGCAACAATTCTGTCCGAGCCTTGGTCTTCTTGTTGGCTAAAACCTTAATCACATTCCCCATGACCACATGTTTGCCAACGACAAACCTTTTAGCCATGCTGACCAGAAGACGAGGCTTGATCACTAATGCATCCAAATCTGTACGGACTACCGCATCATAATCATTTCTTGATTTCAACTCATCGAATAATAATTTACCCTTCAAAGTCATATTATTCTGGCTTTGCATGCATATGGCGTTGCACCGACTAGCCACGTACTCATTACAAGGAACACCTTGGACTTTGCCCGAACACATCAAATAGACCGGGAACTTGTCGCATAATCGATGGAGGCATACGTTAGCATCAAAGTATTTGATGATCTTAGAGTGAACAGAAATCCAAAAAATTAGCCTTGCCAACCGAAATGCTCCTACATGCCTTGTTTTAGAAATTCGACTGTCTTGTCTAAGCTCATGTTTTCTTTGTAATGTTTATATGGCCTAAATTCCTTATGTTGCCCTACAACCAACTCGATATTTTGCCTTAGATCATGCCGATTAGTTACCATCCCCGAGCAACTGGTGATGAATTTCTTGTGCCACATAGGAACCCAATCCCCAGCCAGCAACGGACAATCACAAGCTAGCGTCTCTGGAATTACACAATCACAGCTACAAGTGGGAGTTGATACAGTAACCGCAGCTTTAGAACGGGCATACCATTTGTTCAGTTCTTTAGGGCTTATGTGGCCGACAGAATTTATGTGAGGATACTTCCGCCCTATCTTACCAGTAGTTCTCCCCACATGAACAAAACGAATGTCATCAGCAATAATAGGGAACAATATCTCATGCCCTTTGTTACGCACACCATCACGGAGGTTCGAAACATACAACAGATCTATGTCCTTTTCCACTGCTCCCCTAAAAGGGAAAAAGACAACTTCCGAGGCAGGCTTTGCCCATAATCTAACCTTGTTGCCACAATACCGTTTCAGCCTTGTTCTTTGTTTGGGGGTATCTACTAAGACGAGATCGCTACACCGGGCTGGGTACTGAGGGACAATAGAAGCTCCGGCTCCATAGCTCACCCTAAAAGACCTCTTGTACCTAACCAATAATGGGGCATATTCACGGTATCCTCCACGAGCAATTATGACATCAGGCCGAAAATCACATTTGACGTTAAACTTAGGCACCCACCGACGAACAAAATTGTGCTCTTCGTTCATATATGAGGCCGCTGATCCCTCAAACCATGATTCACAACGATCACCCGCAGCGAGCTTTATCGCCAACTGCTCATAAACATCGTGACCCAAAGAATCCAAAAGCCTCTTCTTGGCAAAATTCTTCTTGTTGGCCTGTCTAAGAAGCAGAACTTTCACGGAGATTCTCTCTCAATCAATAGACCTAACGGGGTTTTTCTTTTAGTGTTTCTTTTCGCAAGATCACCCATCCTGGAGAATTGCTCTTCTAGTGTTGTTGACCTCTTTATGAGCTTCCTGTAGGATTTACCCTTCCTGGAACTTTTTCTCCATCTAGCAATATATGCCTCCTGATCTTCCAACGGCCTAAGAACATGCAGGCCTCCGATACTTCGCTTATCACGAGTTAAACGATATCTCTTTTTGCCTATATCTTTCTCGAAGTTGGCATCTATCCTGCCATAAACATTAGGTCTAAAACGAACCTTCTTAACCACGGTATTATTGTAAGCTTTAACGCAATCTATTACCCTATCAGACCAAACTTCCCAAAGCCGTAGAGTAACCATGGCAGTTCGTCTGGCTTCTTGTTTCTTGATAAGTTTTTTAGTCCACTTCTCGAAAAATTCAACTGTATAAGCATCCAGCCACATGTCGTCATTAACAAGCACGAAAAACAATTGAGTGGCGAGAGCGGAGCAGACCCGAACAGCATCAATCAAGCTTAAATCATGTACTACTGTAACCTTCCTGCGAATTGATTGAGCGTCCAAACATTTCAAGCAATACTGAAGACAAGAGCTACCATTAGTAACAACGAAAACCTCAATCTCGCTGGTAGGAGTTCTTTTTTTGGAAGAGCTTTCTTGATAAACATAGTAATTGTCTTTGAATTGTTCTAATTGTTGCTCTTTGAATGGGCGGGCAGCGGGCAGAGGCCTATCATCGATAGCCACCCGCCTGCTTTTACGAGTGATCTTTCTAACCTTAGGAAGTTTACCTGCCAATTTTTTCTTCCTAGCCTGTCCCACCGTCCCACTCGTCGGCCTGCATTTCGGCTCGGCTTGCTTTATTCTTACCCGAGATTTCCTTTTATTCTTTGGTCTTTTACCATTATCATTTGAAGTGCTGGTTGTTTGAGTAGCCTTATCTTTAGACTTCATCTGCCTCGGCAGACGAGCACGTACCCGGTTAATCCGATGTGGAAGGCGGCGAACGCGAGTTCGAGTCATAACTATTTATCCTTGGCGAGACTGAGCAATCTAGTATTCTGGCTATTGATACCCTGCGAGAAACGCATCTCAGCCCTTTCACAACTTAGCTTTCTAAACTTATCTTGTTGATCCTTATCAACAACCGTTATCTGCCCAGAATGGAACCGATACAAACAGACGAACTTCTTTGTGTACAGAGGCAAGATTCCGAATAGCAGAGCCCTCCTCCACAACTCTTTATCTTCACATCTCATCAAGCTTTCATCGTATAACCCGAGACGCTCAAAAAATTCACG